>Ga0137394_10000215_pt1 | contig 39833 bp, 39 predicted proteins | sample czobulk116metaG_FD_108278 | JGI IMG/M metagenome (GOLD analysis project Ga0137394, IMG submission 108278) | Vadose zone soil microbial communities from Angelo Coast Range Reserve, California, USA - czobulk1.16 metaG | ecosystem: Environmental > Terrestrial > Soil > Vadose zone | place: USA... | reverse complement strand
TGATCACTTCAACTTCGGTCTCGGCAAAGGGCAATGGACTCAACCTTCTCGTTAACGGCCTGAGTTTCCAGCTACAGCTGATGCATTATACATAGTATACAGAGATCCAATTGTTTATGATACAGGTATGTCAAGTGTGGGATCAGCCCTTCAGGGATTTTAAAGGAGAGTCAAAGGTCGCCGCGAGGCAGGCCGTGCACACGGTGAAAAACACAAGTGCTGCACCTCATCGTGTAGGGGCAACCGAACGCGCATGAATAGGCTGACGCGGGTGACTCCAAAGTAATGCGCGTGCGGCGGCCGCACCTTTTCACTGCCCCTTCAGTTTCTGGAAGAGCCAAAGCAGCGCCGAGAGTTCGGCCTTGGTTGCCTGCGGCAGTGCCATCATTTTTCCGTGCTTTCAAGCATTCTCATGTCCTGTAGCCTAGGATTGCCTGAACGTTGAGGAACCCCACCTGGTACGTCACGTGACTGTGGAAGCACTTTCGACTACTTCTGACGCGTTCCGGCGAATGCGAGGCATGACAAATGTCAGTGGACTCGCACGCTGGCCGGCCCCCCGCCACGCTGAGCATTGTGCGTCTCGCAGATTCGGACCAATCCCACAAGGAAGGTGATAGGGCATAAAATGTCTGCGTGGCCGAGGCGTAGCAATTGCTGAGCAACAACTCGGTTGTGCCGAGCATCCGTGCCATGGCGACCTCATAACAGACGTTTTCGTAAAGAGTCCGGGATCCAAGGACTCGGAGGTGGGGGTGTCGGCTAGGGTAAATTGGTAACAGTGAGCGTGAGCCGTTCAGACGAGGTGGGATAGGGTCATTGTATGCCATTGGGGCCGTTGGGAGGTATAGGACGTTGTTAGTTAGCCGAGATGTGGTGTGGGACGGGGACGGCATGGGATAGTATGAGATGCATCTGATTCGCTTATCAACTAGTATCGCAGTGTTTGTCCTGGCCGAAACTCTGGATTTCGAACTCTCTTCGCAGCTGTCTATAAGATGAGTGTGATCAGCCAAGAGTGCACCGTTGAAGGAAACACCGTAAATTTGTGACGCACCTACACGGCACACTCCCGCTCGACTTCTTCTCCTACGACAACAACTCTCGCGCCTTGAATGATTTTGCCTCAACTCAGTCAATCCATAAATCCAAAGTATCCTTGGGACCCTGCTCCAGCCCCTGACTGATCTTGCCCTTCAAATGGGGCAGACCCCAGTCTCGCACCATGATGTAAGATAATTAGTTGGGGCAGGGGGACGACTCAAAGAGATAGGATTTAGTTGACATCTTTCCGTGGCAGGAAGTGAAGGAGGAGCTGTGATATGGGGAATAAAGAGTGAACATTATTGGGCTCGACCGTGTATAGTTTATCCGGCAAGGATAGGTAAAAAGCTAGGATACAGGATTTACCTCTCAGGGTTCTCCAGGAAGGATATGATACATTGGTGGCTTCGTGTGATCGCCCTTCGAGATGCATCTGCTGCCTGCGCCATCTCTACCTCCGACCGATTCGCGACCAAAGCAACCCTGCGGCGCTTCTTGCCCGCGCCACGCACAGCTTGCACCTTGCGCATGCCCTGGCGTGGGCGCGCCGCTTCACGCTGCTCATGTCGTGCCAAGATCGCAAGTATTCGCGGGTCCTTGGCCGCCAGTGCCGGCAGAACAAGCGGCTCTTGCTCTTCCAGATACTGTAGGGGAGGTGATGGTGATGGCACCTTCAGAGGTTCGCGCTGCGATGGAGGCTGTGCGTAGGGTGATGAGTATGGCGTATATAGGTCCTCCATGTCATCGTCTTCCGATTTGACTGGAGGGACAGCCGGGGGCGGGGGCAGGGGCGGGGGCAGGGGCGGTGGTGGTGAGGGTTCTCTGGATGTCGTCACGCGATGAAATAACAGCCGTGAAGCTTTGCTTGGTCCAGGGGCCCGATTGAGTGAGAGAGCACGGAGGTCCAGCGTCGGCGGATCGACGTCCATAGGCCTCAATTTTGTAGAGGCGTGGCTAGGACCTGCAACGACGGGGGAAGACTTCCGCAACTGGGAGGGACCCTGGGCGTGGGTGGGCTCAACCGACTGACTTGTCGATATCTGTTCGATCGCCTGCGGCACGTAGTCACGATCAATGCCAACCCGTCAAAGACAAAACGGGTACATCACCATAGACCCTTCGCGGAGATGTGACGGACGCGAGTAAGGAACAAAGGTAGACGGTTGGTTACTGGACGAGGGCGTCGAGAACCCGTTAGATGGTGAGGTGGAAGAAAGTGGTGCTGAGCGCGGCGACTGATCATCCTTTGTCACTATCATAATATCTGGCGGTGATGGCGCAGACGCAGGACGAGCTTGCGGGTACTGCAGCTTTGGCTCCACTAATGTTATCAGAGATCCCACCCGTGTACCAGGCTTGTGCGAACCAAGATCGCCAATGGCAAGTCTATCGTCCTGTTTCGGAGCTGATGCCACACCGTTCGAAAGTAATGTTTGATCAAGGTGATGAGTCGAGCGCTTCGGAACGGACAATGAACCTGTCCCTTGCTGAGAAACGGGGTCCCCATATAGAGGGACAGAGAGAGATTGAGTCTGGGGTATCTCGACAACAGGTACAGTGGGATCTGAACGAACGGAGGCCTTTGGACCCTTGATCTGAGGTTATGTTACGTAGAGTGCGATCGAAGATACCGACCTCTGGTGTTGCCTGCGCTCGCACCCGTTTTTTTCTACAACACCTGCCTATCCACGAAGAGAGCCCGTTGTCCACATCGTTGGTATTTGTGGCACGTAAAAGAGCGATGAGTTCTGTGTCACTCAATGGCGGGATATGACAACCTGTTACACAGAGATAGAAACGATGAGATACACCTAGAGTATTAATGTTTCTATCGCGCACGGTGATGCCAGTTCTTCCCGCATTCAGAGCAGCAAAGCCGAAAGTTGTGTGGATCTGAGGATGTTCCCTTGCACCGATTGCAGGACATGGTCAGACGCCTGGGTTAGGGTTTCAGCTGTCCTTTCTCCATCGCACGTGTCACGGAAAGGCGTCTTTCGATCTCACCATCAGTAGCATTGTTTCCTAGTCAAAATGGTCATCGTCGACGGCTCAACCGGAGAGCAAGATGTTACGCGTCTGTTCACGGTTCTCTCAGAACTGATGGAGGAGACAAATAAGCATCGGTCTTATACCGCTGGGTTACATGCACATGCGAGTGGGATCAAGGTTCGTCTATTCCGCCACTCTTTTCACCTGCTCTCAATTGGCGAGGAAAAGTAGGCCGAAGCAATACATTCGCAAACCGGCTTTGTGTTACGACGGTGTGTAAATAGGATGATATGTCCGTGCGATAATCTGCTCATTAGACATGATTAGGTTCAATATGGATATAAAGAAAGGTTGGTGGTGGTGCGTGCCGTTCGGTATAGCTGGACTAACTTCTCCAGAGGAGTATGATGCAGAACTAGAGCGCATGAACGCTGCCATGATGGCGGAAAACCAAGCTCTTCAATATGACAATAAACAGCTGAACACATTGATCAAGGAGTATGAAACGACGCTGGAGACCGTCATGGGTCTTTTCCGACAACGCGCGGTGCGTTTCCTTTTCTCGCCCTGTTCACCTTGTGTCCTATTCCCATCTCCTTGACAATCTCGAATCCTCATTTTTCACGGGCGCTCTGCGACGATTTCGGCTCGCTCAGTGAAGTACGTACTCATGCCAGTTCGTTTGCCTTCTTATCAGCACGATATCCAATCTCAAGAACTAACCCGCATCCGCGAATACGAATCGCGCATCCTCGAACGCGAGAGTGAAGCCCAAATTGCTCAGCTAGGCGTGCAGACAGCCTTCTCGGCGTCTCTCACGCGCGTCTCGGCGCTCTTACGCACCGCCCTCCGCGCAGTCGACGGAGAGTCCGAGGACGGAGATCCGGATGCTGCTGACTGGGCACTGGAGCGCGAATGCGAGCTCGCTCGGCTAGAACGTGAGAATGCCATGTTGCGCATGCTGCTCGGCGTGCCTGGCGGCGAGGATGACGCAAACCTGCGTCTTGCGCTGCCGCCACAGCAAGACGAAGGTCGGCGGAGCGTATTGTCAGCCGTGCGCGAGGGGAGCGTCGTGAAAGGTGGGCCAAAGGGGACCGTAGGCCCTTTTGGGGCGTACAAGAAATTGTACCTTTCATAGCGCTGTTGGCTGTCAACCGGTGATGATTGACAAGACGATACCGAGAGCGTTCTTACGCCGCATCTATGAGCGCTTTCCCATTCCTGTAGAGGTGGAATACCATTTACAATATGGTACCATAGTCTTCTGTGGATACGCATGGCGTTATCATTATGCTTTTGAACATGTGAACGGACTCGGATGTTAGTCATTACCGGTTTGCTTATCTTGGCACTAATGTAGCACACAGTTGACTGATGTGCGTGTTCACCGGACTTGCTCTACACACTTAACAAAGGCCTAATGGACACACCGAATGTTGACCCCGGAGGACTTTCTAAAGATGGTCCGTTGTTTTCACACCCTCTTGGAATAGTGCGTGAGAAAATTACGGCATCTGCGGCACCAATCTCAATAGGGTGCTCGTTGTACTCGACGACAGCCTTGACAGTGACAGTAGAAGACCCCATGACAGGCAACAAGACGCCATCGGCGTCACTTTCCGAGTTCGCCCTCTGCTATCAGGGGGCATGATACAGCAAGGCCGTCCGAAGTGGGACACGCGACCGTGCCACCGCCAGCCGAATCCGCGGAGGCAGTCGCTGTGGGGCCCGGCCCTGCTCGCATCCAGAAACTGAGGTGCGGAAGCGGTTACTTACCACTTGGGGTTGGTACGTCGTCGCTGATCGTCGTGTCACCTGTACTGTTTAATCTGAGCCTGTCCCTTGTTTGTGTGTGCCTGTCCAAAAAAATTGTATTTGTGCTCATGTTCTGACGCAGTGATTGCTGTTCGTCGGTCGTGAGCATCACCGGGCGTCGGAGTGAGGTTGTACAGTACAGTAGTTAGGGTGATGATCGTATACCGTTCGGTAGCCAAGCTTCGCTTCGAATAGAATCTACGGCTCAGGCACCAAGAATTACCCCGTGCATTTAAGCGTGCCTACCACCGCAAGTCGACCCCTACAAAAATTTGGCCGTTTCGAGGTCTTGGCAAGGAAACGTGAAAAAAAGGGGGGGAGTTGGAGAGGGATGGTGGACGCAAGTGTGGCGGATGCAAAAATTCGTTTGTTAATGGATGCTGGCTCTCTTCCCACCAAGTGTCCATGACTTCGACCATTGGCGGCGACTGGGTGGGAATTAGCATAGAACCGGACGAAAAGGTAAGCACCCTATGAGAGAAAAAAAATACACTATTCGTTCGCAGAGGTCGGCGCCTGTTCGAAAGGTGTTCTTTCATCAGAGCATCGACCGTGATGCTCACCAGCCCTTCTCTTTCTCCCATACAGCACTGCTCCCCCGCGACAGATTTGTTCGTTGCCCACTCAGAATCGCCCTCCCCTCGTTCTCTCACACGTGCCCTCCGATTCTCCACCAACAACGACTTTTTTCAAAAATCTTCCAAACCAGTGGACTCTTGCCAGTGGAGCGCAAGCCTACCTCGCACACGCATGGCCTCTAATGCAAGATCGAGCCCCAAGGGCAAGGAGCGTGATGTTTTCGACTCGCTCGAATCCGAGCCCTTCGGTGAGCCTCGCTTCCCGCACCTCGTGTAATCGCGACGGCGCGCCCACCCACCGGTTCTGATATCCTCCGGATGACCTCAGCCAGCTCCCTTGCCCTCGATGACATGGTCCCCTTCACAAACAAGTCCTCGCGAACTGCCTCACTCTCCCGCCCCGCCACTGCCGACTCTTCCTCCTGTTCTACCGCCACCAGTCCCCGCCGGAACCGAAGCAGTATCCTGGGTGTGGCATCGGAAGCGCTCCGCTTCGGGCGACGCCGCAAATCGATCAAAACCCTTCCTCCCGTCCCTCCACAACCCCGCTTACTCCTCCCAGAAGTCATCGAAGTCCGTGCATCGGCCCCAACACCCACGTTTGACGAAGAAGAAGAGGCCGAGCGTGAGCAACTTCGCGCCGCAGCGGTGCAATCCGTCGGATTCGATGTGAATATCATTCGGCCCCCGGACCGCGAGCACGCGGCCTTCGGTGATAACAACGAGAGAGAACACCACGCCCATGCGAACAAACACGAGCATCGGCGTATACTTCCCCCCGTTTTGACAACTAGCCTTCCGCCCGCGGCTGATAATGGGAGATCCGATGTGCCCGGATCGGCTCACCTAGTGGGACCGCGCGGACGCAAGAGCTCACCTGCTGCGATCAGTGGAACAGCACAGCTCGCGACATCGCCTACGACGTCTGTGCCAGTCGAAATGCTCGCATTTCCAAGCACCCGGGCTCAGATTGCCGCGCATCAACAGCTCTCAGCGACACTGCCGAAGCACTATCCCCCGCCGTCCCTGCTCATGCTGGCGCTTTCGAAACAATGGAGGGCGCGGCATGTCGTCCTCAGCGCGCCCGTGCTCGCCGGTGCATCGTATTTGCACATATTCAAGTCCTCCGCGGCAGACGAACGCGAGCTCGAACGTCTCGAAATAAACGAACGCAGCGTTGTGTTCGTCAATGATGAGGACGTTGGCGGGCGACGCGGCGTTGTGCGTGTGGGCGGCGTCGATGTCGGTGCTTTGCGGCGGGACTTGAACGGCGAGGAAAACGGTATGACGATGATGCTGCTGCAAATAGTCAACACGAATGAGTCGCAGAATTGGATCAACGCGATTAAGAATGCCGTCTTGGGCCAGAGGTGCGCATATACTCAACTTTGGTATGCCTTCGCCACCTTTCTCATTATCCTGTCTTGTAGATCGGTTCGTGCCGGATTGGGTATCCCGTCCAACCCGTCCGGTATGCCCGAGCCACGGGGTGACTTAGATGTGATGCTCTCCATGCGCATGCAAGGGATGCTGCCCTCACCTGTCAAGTCGTCCTTCGGTTCAACAGATGACACAAATAAACCGCAGCAGAATGGATCGTGTGAGGAGGTCTCCGCCACACCAAAGCCCCCAAGCGTGCGCTCTCGACCAGCATCGCCTCGACCGCAGAACGGGGTACTCTCCCTCAAGAGCCTCTTCTCCGTCTCCGGATCTGGATCGATGCGACCACGCTCGCCTTCGCTAGCGCGTACTACCTCCCCAGATGCGGCGTCTGGCGAGTCCTTCGGCAGCGCCGCCAGCAGTCTGCTTAACACGCGCACTATCGCCGATTCGCCGCTGATAAAGCCGTACTCCATGCTTCCACCAAAGTGCCCTACCATAGATCCAATGGTTCAACTGCAACGGAAAATAATTGACACGCAGTCAAACCTTGACTGGGGGGCGCCGTTAGAAACCACTTCCAAACCACCACCTTCTGCCCTGCCATGTCCCCGCCCTATGTCCCCAAGCCTAAATCCGCCTCCGCCTCGTAAGCGCGCGAATACGACAAATGAGCCGCGTCAAGCACCGTCATCACCTGACCCATGTCGACTCGTGTACAACCACGGCAACGCAAGCACTGCGGGTAGTTTTGGTGTACCTGTCCCGGAGATGCCACCGCCACCGTTGGAAAGGGCGTGTTCGGAGCGAGGTAAACTGCGCACAGATTCTATATCGACCAATTCCACGGAAACCGAGAGTGGGTCTGCGCGACGCTGGTCCCGTCAGTCTTCCATCCTACCCCGCCCAATGCCATACGACGACTCGTCAACGCCTGTCGCCGCTTTCCCTCAGCCAACCCCGTTGCAGAACAGCGTGGTACCCTCGCAGAACCCTGATCGCTCTCCAAGTCGCTGCTCCTCACGGTCACAGAAAACCCTGCCGAGCGTCATCTCCAGCCTGCAAGTGGGCTCGAAGCGCACAAGTACATCAAGTAGCATCTACAGCGTCGCTACGACGAATTCGAACCACCAGCACATTGGCATGTTTTCGATCGCGCGTGCTGTAGGTGGCGGCCACCGTATGTCTGTCCCCCCACCCCCACGTCCTGCCCCAAGCACTGCGCTCCCGCCGACGCCGACGGGATCAGATTCCGAGTCCTCTGCCACCACGGCCACGGCCACCTTCAAATCGATCCACAGGAACTCGCTCGCTCGACGTGCGTTACGACTCTCGCTTGGTCAGCCTGCGGCGTCCTTGCAACTCCAGGCCCAAATTTCGCCGCGCACTACCGGTGGATTCAACACCCCCTCGACATTGGCATCATCTCGTTCGCATAGCCGGAGCACAAGCGTCGACAGCGTGCCGCGCTCCGCCACTTTGTCCCACGGTCACGTCATCCCTCCGGCATTGCTTGTACCGCCCAGTCCACCGCCGACGGGTCCATTACCACCTCCGCCACTTGTAGTGCCCACGCCCACGCCAGCGACCGCGCCGCTTCCACGCACGTCGTCGCTCAAGCAACGCCTGCGGATCCTCAGCGCCCCTTCAGGCCGCGCGACTCCACCGCCTCCCCCATCAGCACCTCCCACGCTCTTTCCCCTCGAGATCCCCACAACTATACCAGCCATGCCGATCGGCGAGCGGATAGCGCACATTGCTCCAGACGCGGATTTCCTCCATCTCGACATGGACACGCCGGTCGCGACGGCGCCACCCAGGACGATGCTATGTGGAGCGGCGTTATCTGAAGACGAGGGTGACGGCTCTCCGGTGCTGTCGCAGTTCTCGTTCCCGCTGCCGCCGCCTCTGCCTTCCCGAAGTTCATATAAGCCGCCGCTGCCCCCGGTATCGGACCGCTCGCCACAGCAGATGACGGTGTTATCGCCTCCGCCACGCAAAGGGTCCATTCGCCCTCTGCCATCGCCGTCGCCGGAGCAGGAGCGCGGATCGAGTGCGGCGCGGGACGACGAAGACATGCTGCCCCTCTCACTACCTCCGCTAGACCTGGCACGCAACACATCCACGTTGTCCCTGAGCATTGTAAGCGGTGCCGTATGACGTCTCAGTCATTATTTGGCGTCGTTTCCCCTCTGCACGGTTTTCCTTATCCTCCACCTCCTGCTGTTTTGTTCGACTCACCTGTCCACCACGCAGTATTCCTTTTCTCGCCGGGTTGTTCCTCGTTGTTGGGCCCTTAATTCCCTACCCCCTTTATTTATGATCTCATGAAGGCGGATTCTGTCTTATCTCACTGTATTCGTGATTTCATCTCAATCTCGCTTTCGGTCCTACTGGCTACTTACATTCTTCCCTTCCCCTGTTTCCTTGTGCCTGCTCACCCCCCGGCCTAGCTACGGGCCCCCTTACAATCTCGAACATCCCACCATAGAGAAGAGGAACTAATTATGCGCCTACTACCCATCGCGTCATGTAATTTTATGCTTTCGCCCGTCTCGGAGCTCGCGCGCAGTTCTTGTCCTGTCACCGCGCCGGCTCTCATGCGATCAATTAGGACCCTTTAAACAGTATCTGTAATGAGTAGAGTGTTTACCGCTGTGCAATGCACGAAAAGAGGGAAAGGGCAAAAAAAAATCTTCCCATCAATTTCTCATGCCATCGTCTCGTTCAGCAACATCATTTTACTGTACGGTACGTGCCGTGCATCGCAAAGCCACGTATCATATACATCGCATTTATATGACACCATAAAATTTGAATCCGCAGCAGCCCTTACTCATCGTTGATAATACCGTAACTTTGTTCGGCGGGGTGGAACCGTCTTGCCCAATTAAAGTCGCAGATCCGGTCAGGTACTGAACGAACGTCACACCCCCGCGCGACCGCGGGTCGAAGTCCATCGGACGCAGATATATAACTGATCGGGCTGATCGGCTATCTGCTGTACCTAAAATTGCTGTACGGATGGGGACAATAACGACGAGTAGTTCCCATGCAGCGCTTCTATGCTCTCCCCGCTGAATTCTTTGGTCGTACGCGCTACGAAACCAACCGCGAGCCTCACCTTTCCCACCCCCCTTCATCGTTTGTCCAGGGCCAGCCGCATGTTGTTGTGAATGATAGTAAAGATGAGAAAACAGCCTCTCTTCAGCTCACGGCATCTGACAGATTGCGAGAAAGGGGAAAGATGGCCAAAAGCGATGAATTGATATGCACTAAAATATACAGTATCCCAGACAAACAATGCAGAATCAGATAATCACTGGAAGCTATTCTCAACATCAGCCGAATCCTCGCCAGCTTCGAGATTTGCGAACTACGGAGAGAAACACATCAGAGACGCATGGGAAATAAGATCCAAAGCTTACCGTCAAGAATGCCGCGGGTCTGTGCTCCTCTGCCCAGAACAACAACGGCGTGTCAAGGGTCATGGAGTAAGGAATGTTGGGGGACCAAAGTTGGGTGAGGCCGATGCCATAATTCCACACTCTGCCTTCAGGTACCAGTGTCATCCCTAAAACGCGGTCCGACAACAGCAACTGCACGCGTTCCGACATATTCGGGTTGAAGCCCTGCACCGAGGGTTAAAAAACTGACGCATTAGCAGGGTGAAAGCGGCCTTACCTGAGGGTTAGGGGATGTGTCCTGGTTCTTCCTACCCCACTCGAACCCAGGGACGGTGAGGGAATGAGCCGAAAGCGACACGGAACCTGGTGTGAATGCAGCAGTGATACAAATTGAGGACGACCCCCATTCAGGATGATCCGCCATGATTTTCGCTTGCGTGCCGATATCACTCGGGGATAAATGAGGTAGCTCCAGAGCCTGAGTTTTGATCCAACCAAGGGGCTCGAAATCCTTAAGAAGATAATCGTCCTTCGGAAGTTTGGAAGGCAGCTCGACCGAGTTATTATTGCCTCGTTGAGGGGCCCAAGCAACAGCCTAGAAACATGTAAATTTAACTAGGGACAAAGAAAATCTTTCAAGGCCGAACCTTAATCTCTTTAACTTGTTTGTTGTCTGGAGGTGAGACGCCATACAGGAAAGCAGCGACTTGAGTTCGGAGGTCCGAGGCAGCAACAAAAGCGCGAAGGATGTTCTTCGGTAACACATATGTGAACGAAGCTGCGTCATCCTTCACATCATCATTTGAGACATAGATGTGCTGCAGTCGAAGGGGAAGATGTGTCGCAGAAATTGCGCGCACACGCCAGTCAGACTTGCTGCTAAACACCTGTTGCTCGTAGTTTGTAGCTGCGGAGAAGAAACAATTAGAATCCAGATTAGGCTCCAACACAATCACTCACTTGTGACAGTTTGGATTGTGTCACCATGGATGTTTGTGGTCTGACTATGGGGGAGATTAGTCGATACAACGCAGAAATAGTACAGGAGGCTTACGTCTGCACGGCAGTGACCTGCGCCTGCGCCTCGGTACTCTTTTCCAGTTCGGCCATCTGCTGTCGCTGAACTGATGGCGCAACAATTTCCTGGCCGAGGATGATATCTCGAATTTCACTGGATGTCAAGGATGCGATATTGACACTATTGCGTTTACCGAAGTCCTACGTGTCAAGTGAATACAAAGCACGTGGAGTATGATAAGGTTGCAGTACTCACGGCGAGAATCAAGTCCTTCATCGCAAGTTCTACCTTGATCCATTCTTCATCAGACAGGCTCGGCCAGACGAAGTGGGACTCGGTGATAGTGTTTTTGTCGGGGTGAAGAATGATTTTCGCTTTCTCGTTGTTGACATGCAAGCCACGGAGGAGAAGAATCACACGAGAGAAAGCGGTATAGCTCGAGATTGTCTTCAGCCAATCATCTGAGGGCCTTAAAGTTAGGGTGGAAATCATATAGACTCTATATCACCCTCACCATAAAGGCTGAATAGAACCATCTGAGGTTGGGTCGCACGCTAGAGGAGAGAATAGGTAAGACGAACAGCGGAAGACCTGGATAAGCCATACCAAAATAAGGTCACCGAACTTCTCCATCTTCATGCAGGCTTGGAAGGGAAGTTGCAACTCGCTTCCCTTGATGACAATGTTCGGGAAGTCGAGCAAATGAACCTCGAGAGGGTCTAGAGAATATCAGATAAATAATGGCTCTCCGCATAGAGTTGAGTGCACATACCCAACATGCCCTTCCGGGTGACAATGACTTGTTTGGGTTGTTCTTCGACTGGCAGAGAGCGAACCAATGCCGCAACTTCTTCGGCTGTCTTCCACTTAGCCAGCTGCCCGAGACGTTTCTGACCAGCCCACACGCTTGTGTGAATGATTTTGAGGAACAACTGCCCAGACCTGGGGTTGAAAATGAAAATAGCGCCGTCTGATGTAACATGCGTCAGTTGCGCACAGGATGTAGCTAAGATCTGCTTACTAATGGGCTTCGTGGTCAAGTTGCCTTCGAATGTCTTGTGGCTATGAGATAAGATGTCAAGACAAGGCAGTGGGAACACCTCAGAGACAAGCTTACATGGTGACACGATACACATTCGTATCGTCGACGAACCCTGAGCTCGGGTGTCACGATTCATACGTGGAGAGATAGAGAAAATGACGAACAAATGATCTGATTAGAGAACAGCTCGGAGAAGTTCTATACAACCTCGCATCAGTGGAGAAGATCGACAAGAGGCTGGATAATTACCTGGCTGTTAAGATAGGGTTCAGTAGGCTCGGACGAATACAGCTGCAGCCCCTTCCTAATACGTTCGCGGAGCACATGGCACGCGGGGTTTGCTTTCATAACCTTGGCCATTGCCTGCTGGATAAGCGGTTTGAGACCAGGGAACCAATTCCCAAACGCCGACCACAGATTATAAGCCAGGTCCATGCCGATCATGACACCAGTTGGAGAAGGATAGATGCTCATCGAGTCCGAGACCTGGCAAAAAAAACGATATCAGTGCAAATCTCCTGTGCTAAAGAGATCGAACCTACATAATCCAAGAATTTGGCTCGGGTGTACCGTTCTACGTCATGACTGTCGAAGTCACCCCACCTCAGTTGGACGTCAATCCAAAACTTGTTGCTGGTTGTGCCGTCCATCTGATCTTTATTCTGTGAAAACGTGAATAAGTTTGGCAGCAGTTGCGAAAACACAATGTACATACGTCAGTGACCAGCGATGGACGTGCAATGTTCCACTGAAAAATAAATCAGAGCCATAAATACAGCAGCTTGTCGATGACTTACCTTGTATGCGGAAAACAAAAGGATATCTGCGCAAGACGAGTTCATCTTGTAACTCTTACGAGGGTGGATTGTCTCCTTTTGTACCGTTTCAATCTGGAGCGGTTCAAGCTCCTGGTCGAAAACTTGACACTGAGAGCGGTCAGTTATTGATACGAGGCTCGGCAGCGAAACATCCTACTCACCAGATCCATGACAACACTCTCGTGAACTATGATAGGGATTAAGATTCGATAATGAGCCAAGAGAAGCGAGGTAACCCACTCTTCTGCCACAAATGCGCACGGAAAATCTGGATCAAGCTGATCTTCAACGTCGGGATCTTGCCGTGCCTATGGAGGCCAACGTCAGCACAGCAATTAGAGGTTTTGGGGAATAAGAGACTCGATCGCACATGAAAATACCGGTCAGATCCAGCTGTACCTGGAAGCCGACGTAGACATTTGCACGGTTGATGGTTGGACTCCACCAAAGCGTAAAGCGACGATTGGGGATCTGGTTGAGACCAGAGCGTTGCGCGTTGGTAAGCTTCTTGTAACGCATCGACTCTTCGAAACCGGACGCCTTCTCCCAGAAAAGACCCTCCCAAGTAGGGAAGTACGTGCCCTTGAAGAGTGTGTGTTCAAGAATACCTTCCACGCCTCCTAGGGCCGCGATGACATCGACGCGATAGTTGTTCAATTGCCACAGCTTGCCATCGTGACGTTGGGACGTCCACCAGAATGGGTTGCTGACAAACAAATTAGAGCGGCGTCAACCATGAAGTTGAGACAACTCACTGTTTAAGAAGTTGATATTGCTTCCAGTCAGTTCGCACACGCCAGCCACGGTCATAGGCCAAGCTGAAATGGCATATGAGTGATGGCATAACGACATCAGACGGGACACCTACGTGTGACGATCCTTCTGGAAAAGTGTGTTGATGCGAGGGATGCCGCGGTCCCAACTATCCTCCAGATCTTCCAACGTCAAGCGACGGTTTTGGGCATTCGCCTCCTTGCGCTTCATCGAGTACTCCGACCAAACACGCGCCGAGTCAAGGAACTCGGCCTCCCAAGGCTGCAAGTAGCGATACAAGTTGGGAATGAGCTGGTCCTCCTCATGCGTCATGCCAGCGCGGAAGTGCGTTACTTTAGACAAGCATACGTAATCACTAAGCAATAGACAGGTCTGCGAAGCGTAAGTACGTACCTCCAACATCGGTCTGCTTTGACCATCGAAGGTCGCTTTGTGGGATGAGCACGTGCCCCATGGACAACATCCCAAGACCACCGAGTTCCTATCAACTCGCGATGAGAAAAGCATGTATCGCTGGACGATGAAATCCAAACCTTAGGCGTGTAGAATACCACCGGAGGGAAACGCGACGGCATCTTCGAGTTCAACCCGATCTTCACACGAGTTTGAATTTTATTTTCCGCCTTGACCAGTGCGTCGAGAAGTTCATTGGTATGGATTACGGCCTCACGATAATAGGTCATCAGGCCAATGAGGGCTGTGTTCCACTTGTTCACGATCTTGGAGAAGGTAGTGGAGCCGGAGCTCATGAGAACTTGACGGATACGGTTGTTGAATTGCTGGACACCTGAGCACGTTGTCAGCATACAGCAACAAGAATAACTGCTAACGCTGTACGACACCTTCATCTGAGACGCGAAGGAATGCCTGTGCCGTCCGCTCTTTCGTTTGCTCATTGGTGAGGTTCCAAACAGCGTCCTTGAGCGAGTACTGTTCTCCGCCCATCGTCCGGATCTTGGGCAAGATCCGCACTTCGAATCCACACATCGAGAACAACAACTGAGGGTTGTCACGTGAGTACACGCTTACAAACGTATCCTCCCACTCGATCGTTGTCAGCGACCGCGGCAAGCTCTGCTTTACGTTCCAGAACACTGCGCGACCCAGATTGACGTCATGTTTAATCAGGCGCATGCGGCAGTCCCGCGGCCAGCAGCGCTTGTTGTTATATCCAATAACATTGTTGTTGGTTGGGTCCGGGTTGGCACTGAGATACCGTTGGATGAGATCGCGGGCCTCATCTGCGGTGAAGCGGAAGAGGATATGAAGCTTGTCCACATAACGCGAATAGAGACGGATAGGGTGATGTGTTTCGGTTGCGGAGTCACGGAATTGAAGGAAGTTGTTGGGCAGCTGTGGCGGTCCAGCCATCTCGCTAGCCCTTTGCAAGCCCAGGACGAGGATATCGAGCACAAGTCCATAATACTGGAAGACAAAGGCCGAAAACTGAAGCCCGCGAATCATACCGTACGCATTTGTGTGCGCCATATCCTTGTAGGTGAGAACAGTATTGTTCTTCGCGGTAATGTAGTCGGCCAGATTGTGATCCAGGATCAGACGGAGCAGTCGGTTGAGAAGTGTCAGATCGATCTTCTCGTAAACCTTTGAGTACACAGTCTCCATCATAACGTTGCACTCTCCTTCGCTAGTCTCCCAGATGTCAGTCAGATTGTTGATACCTTGGCACCACTTGTATACCAAAAGAGGCGGCGGCTCCGTATCTGCAGGCTTGATCCATGCGGGGAAAAGGCCACGTTTATCCGCTTCGAAGAACAGGAATTGATCAAGGTAGGCATCTGTAATCTTCTCGACCGGCTCAATGTCATAACAGGGAATGAGCTTGTCGTATGTATCGAAAAACTCAATGCCAGATTCCTTGAACGCCCGCTGGGTAAGCAATAATCGCTTGATACGCGATAGACACTCGTGGGGATTATCATAAGCTTGCTCAATGAGGGCCAGCTCTTCACGTTGCGACTGGTTCAAACGCCCCTTGACGGAGTACGCCTCCTTCAGTTTCTCGAGAGCGAGCACGAGCAACTTTGTGTCGTGCTTGTACGACAACGGACTGCCATGGGTGTCAGAACACGAGTAAGCGATATGAGATACGGACTTACGGGAAGGGAATCGGTGCAAACTTCCGGCTTTCAAGCCAGTGGACGGTCGCCGTGTAAATCGCTACGGCCTCTTCCGCGCTGATGTATGGACCATCCTTGAGGTAAGCGTGTTGGCGTTCCTGCTCCGCCTTCAAATAAAGACGCGTAAGGCGACCGAGATTTTTCTTCACTACAGCCTTGTCGACCGTGGCACCGCGCCTGATACGCTCACGATTGTAGTGGGCCACCCTAATCAGATGATTAGTTTGACGACAGCTTATAGCGAACAAAGAAAAACTAACGATGTCCACCAGTCGGCCTTGCTCTTGATGTACCTCAGAATAATATTTTCAATTGCCGTTGGCATCCCCGGCACCTTCCAGGGAATATTTGCCTTCCAACACCGCCACGCCTCTGATAAGTGTTGTAAGATCGTCTTGGCCTTGTTTTGTTTGATAGATTCCGGCATCATGTCGAGAATGTCATGCATGACAGCGGCTCGAAGCTCGAGGTCGTAATGGGACTCAACACGTTGTTTGGTAACGGTCTTAGCGATACCCTTCGAATTACGTCCCTCGAATTGACGGGCCAGGAGGTTGCCAAGCCAGCGTTCAAGAAGTGGCACAATGCCACGCATGAAGAATAGCCAGACACGCCAGCCGGGAGCCCAGAAACCGACACCGGGACCCTTGCCAACGGGACCGGTATTGAAGCGGTAGTAGATGAGATGCTTCAAGTCCTTTGTCATTCGAACCTGCCGCATGAGCTTGTACTTGTAACGGTACATGCCCGTAAGGGCCCCAACATGCGCGAAAATATATTGAAGAGCGTCCGCGAGTTGGAAGGCATCAACGTTGCCAAGACGGTACTGAACATGGGCATCGACGACGAGCTTTGTCAGGCGAAGAATTTCTCGACATAGGTGGAATGCATTTCCAAAGCGAGACTTCTTCCGCTCTTTCGTGGTCAAGGTTCTATATAACAAATTATCAATACAGAGAATCGACGAAGAATAGGAAGCACGAACTTGACAGGTTTCAGGTTCATGTTGTAGTCGAGGTGCAAGTAGTTCAAGTTCTGCACGCTCCGAGTCAGCAAGTCTTCAATGAAGCGTATAGCAACGACAAACCTTCCGGTGGATGAGCAGGTTCAGCATATTGTATCCCTGCCGGCAAACCTGTAACCCAGCCTCAACCCAATCCAGCCTCGTCGTTTGGAAGAACTTGGTTGACTTCAACTGTCGGAAAAGGTTCTTCTTGGTCATGGCTTTCTCGGCTCGTGATTTGAGCTCGTTGAGAACATAACACTTCAACAACTTCTGGTACGACACCCGAACCTTAACAGCTTGATTTGGTGGGCAGTGCTCCAAGTACCAATTCTTGACCAAAGGAATATCCTGCGTGCGGCGCGTGTGCCCTGAGCGGCGGCAGTACGGATCTGGAGCCCACCACAACGCAATTGCGTCTGCGGTGATATCATTCTCCAGCGACTTTTCATCCAGGAAAGGAATGAGCTCTTCGGGGAGCCCGAAATCGTCGTCATCTTGCCCATTTGGCCCAAAGATAGCGTCCTCATGAGAGACAAGGGGTGCATTTTTTGGCGTCGCGCCACGCAGAGAGATCGGATTGATGAGCGGATCAAAGTAGAAGGCAGGGAGATCGGGGTCATCCGTGCGGATGAAGACGTTCTTCGTCGCATGATACGGTGATATGCTGACCGAGCGCGGAAGGGAATTGTACAAGTGGGGGAAAGCGACTTTGTATTCTGTACGGAGCTGCTGCCGAATGATGACCTTGTTGATGTCATTGAACTCATTCCAGTCTTCGTCATAATTATCCATGTCACGGTAAAGCGGCTCAAATTTTGGACCTCCTGGAATCGCCATGTTGAGAGCCTTGGCGGTAAAGAATGATTTCTTGTCAAACAGATAAGTCGCGTTAATATCCGTGTGGTCGGAAAGGAGTGTACGGCCAAGCCGATACAAGTTAGCCATGACTGGTAGGGGGAGGGCCCAATATTTGTAGGATGGTCCATTGACGTGAGGCGTGTCAATCAGAGGGCGAGCATCGTAAAACCATTCGATTATGGGGGAGTCTTCGGTCTCATCGAGATCGAGTTGAATAGCTTCGAGGGGTTCGACATCAAGGACGTTGTCCCCGTAGTCGAGTGGAGGCTCCTCGTCGTCGAAGGGGGGGAACCTCATTCGCTTGAAATGCCGACGGTCGCGCTTCTCTCGACGCATAGCAAGCCACATGCTGCTCCACTGAGCATGGTATATAGGCTCAATTACATGAGGAATCTCATTCACGAAAGTGATGGCTCCGGTGATGTGATAAAGCACTGGAACCTCGCGTACTTGCTCCCATGGGAAGGGGATGTTCTCGAGCAACTTCATGACGGCATGAGGCACATACTTTAGTGCGCCGAGGTGAACACGCTTGTCGTTCCTAAACTTGCGATTGGACATATCCCCATGGTCCTTTATGATTTTGCGTACATGTTCAGGAGGCATATCCTGTACAACGCACCACCATTCAGAACTTGACAGAGACGCGATTTCTTATTGTAGCGCACCTGTTTCCCCATGTCGACAAATCCCCCTTTCCTCTTTTGCCCGTAGCGTTTCTTCTGCATCTGAATCCACTTCTGCGACTTGACGGCGAGTATCTCGGGGGGTAAACGAGGGCTCGAGGGATCACCTGAAGCGACAGAAGGCATACCAGGGGGTGGCGGAGGCATACCTGGAGGTAGTACAGGCATGCCTGGCGGTGGTGGTGGGATGAAGGACATGATTGTCCAAGGCGAGAGCGATGAACGCACAGTTTAACGCAAAAAACCAGACGCGACCCGCTCCGCCGTTTGCCACCGTGATTGAGGCGCCGCTTGAAACGTCGAGGCTGACAAAGACACGTCCAAAAAAGAGTTGCTCACGGTTGGAGTCGAGTCGCCTTCAGCGCGTCTGTATTCAAATCTCCGTTTGAGACAACCCAGACATTCCTCTGATTATAACTCGTCAGATGTCATCAGGTGAGTTTCTAAGCAAGCTTTAGCATTACTTATGGATCAAATGTTCCGGAAAGTACATCATTGCCAGCGCAGCGCTCACTGGAACCTTAGATGAATGCATGTGATTTCCCTAAGTCATTCGTCCTCCCAATGTCTGAAAAGAGAGCTATAACGCGACAACGCGGCAGTCCATATCATGGTGATTACCTTGCCATTTCTAGAGAGCGGTGGTTCTGAATGGCCCTGACTGCGGAAATTGACAGGCTTGCAGTGTGGTAGGTAACAAGTGGTGGTGTTGCAATACGAGGATATCACACTCTGGCAGTTCTCCGAGACTGTATATACGTGAGAGATTCTGCACAACTAGTCCTTGGGTCGCTCTGCACGTAAGGTGAGTCACCCATTTGCCCACATGAAGTTCCCCCCCCCGTTCTTGTGTGTGCTATATAGCGCGAGAACAAAGGATAGGGATATTGATGCCAGCAATATTGCATGGGCTTGTCAGTAGTGAACTACGTCGGCTCACACCAGCTGTCGACAGCCATTTTGATGCATTTCGTTTTCATCGCCGGTTCGGGTATTGGCTTCAAATGAGCCTCGAACGGGGAAAGTTGACAAGCAAAGACCCGTGTTCTCTGTGTGGTTCGCGGCTTGCATTTGAGGTCTGCTGACAATACATAGTTTGTCCCCGAGACTCGCCGACCAGCGACCAGAGAAGAAACTACAAATGAAAACACAAAATAGACATTCTAGGGACGGTGACGCGGCCAGAACAGGTGCTCCGAGCGCTCGCATTTTTGTCTAACTCAGCAAGATTCGTTTGAATTTTCATCTGCCTTGCCCCTCTCTGGCTGATCTCAGGAGTAATACGCCACGCTGTTTACCTCAGAAGCAAATCGGCGCTGCGCCACCACTATGTATAACCAGGAGAAAGGTGGAATTCAGGGCAGCTGGCGGCTTGAGGGCAAGCCCGAACGCAATCCCGAGCGCTGAAGCTGAAGCGCTGAAGCTGAAGCTTTGAAGCTCCGAGGATTGGTTGTCACTGAGGGGAACAGCATCAGTCACCACGAAGCATCAGAGCATCACAGTTATGGAGCAAGTTTCACCCCCGCGACGCGACTCGATCGCTGTGCTGTGCAGTTGGGCTATGGCTCGAGGTGGGGGATGGTGCACAGCAAGCAGGCACAAGGCACCCCGCGTTCCGGCTTATTTGCGGCTTCATCTTAGGGTCCCCCATCTAGCCCTACTGTAGCCCCATGATGCCGCCTTCGATAAATTTGCATCGCGCCGAGGCGTAGGTGTATAAACAAACGACCGCACTTGCACCGCATGCTTCTACAGTATCTTACAAAGGGGGAGAAGACTGTCAGTTTTGCGCGCCCATCCTTGATAGGCACAAGTCATTTTGTACGGTAGGATATGTTTCATCCCCAGCCTTCGCTAAGGGCGCACTTTCGGTCCCTGATGCAGGGGCAGACACAACCCCCGGATGTCTTGGGGATGAAAGTGACCGATACCGTTTGATAAAGGTTAGGAGACAAAGCGCGTTACATTTAGCTAGTACTGTAGACACAGTTACCGTGGCATATCGTGCTGTACAGTATGGCTCCAGTTCCAAATACCAAATCAATGCCGTAAAATGGTTAGCTCAGGAGGGGCCGTTCACAAAAAGCCGTCTCACAACAATTTTCCCAAACATCCGCGTTCTTTCGTGCAGTCCGACGTCGGCACATACAAACAAGTGTCAAGTATTATGTTGTGTTTGTGTCTATGTCTGAACTGAATACACTGGGGGCGAGCCGAACGAATCTAGGCTCAAGGCTCAAGGTTGCCTGCAATAGCAAGTAGTCTGCGCAACCCGTTCATTGATCAGTTGTCGGTCACAACTCAATGCACTGGGTGGGGAGACTAGTACGGCTAGTGCGGCATGTTAAAAAGTTGATGGCCCTCATGTCGTTGTCGGAAAAGGTACCATGGAAAATCTCGAATGTCGCAAGACAAAAAGCCTCGAGGCAAAAGTAGATCTATTTTCATTACTGTAACGACGGGCGTAGGATGGAAGGAAACCAGGCAACATGCTGATAGGGTCACTTGCCCACACCTGTGTGGAGAAATCGCGGTCGAGCGATTCTATTCCCCGCCTCGTTATTTGTGTTCTCAACCGCGGAAACGGCGTTGGGGATCGAGAATCGCCATCCGGGCGATTGGGGGGAAATGGCCGAGCAGTTCAATACAGTTTGCAGCAATATTCAATCTAAGCCGCTGGCTGAATAAGGGAAGATTAGGCGGCGAGAATGGAAGGGGATACCCGGACCTCTCGGGCCGTCATCACGTCATTCGCAGAGCGGTGAGCCCGCGTCAATGCGTGGATCCCACACACGTGTGTTGCGCATTGTATACTTAGGAGCGCCGCACGAGCTTGGGCTGAAGTGCCAATCCTTAGCCAGGCTGCGTACGACAAAGAGTAAGGTGAAGAAGAGACTTGATTCGGTGCAGAAAATGGGCGAGTAGGGAAAGCCGTTGACGGCAACGGAGATCCCAAGGCTTCCCGCTGCGTGGTTCGCGGGACGGATGAGGCCGTGAGTGAGAACGTGGTGCCAAGTCGGGCGCATATTCGAGAAGAAATGGGATACGCAACACCAGAAAGGAATGGAAGGTGTCAAAGGGGTATGAGATCACGCGGTGCGATAGGATAACTGACCTCGGTCGAAAAGGAAAGAAAGAGTCTATTGGAACTAAGTTCATTCATGACCCCAGAGACATTGACATGTATGTGGGGCCAGAGATGGCAGGTATCATAGCCATCAGGCATCTGTGGATGGGAATAACCCGCTCTCAAACAATAAGCCTCTTCGACCGAAGTGGAGCTTTTATACAGGTGGACAGAGTACAGAGCAACGAAACACTGAGGAATGTAGACCCGCCGACACGGATGGCACCGTTATCTTATCAGTTGAGATAAATAAGTGTATCACCGAGGGGCGTCGGGATATAGGTTGGAGAATTTAGCCTGGGAGTTTGGATACGAGAACGAACAGGCAACCCGCGTCGGGGAACAAGAAGATGAGAAGGTGCGGCTCGGCCTCATAACGGTATGCCCCGAGCTGCGACACGGGCGTCAAGGGCGGTGTCTGTAAGACAAATGACAAACGGTGAGGAAGGGAGAGGCCGAGAAGAGAGCTGCTGCGGAGGGGGATGGAGAGAAAGAAAGAGGAGCAAATGGGCGTCCCGCCGGATATGAGAGGAGTGAGACGTGTAAGACGATGATTGTTGTTGCTCGCGGTGGTAATTGATGGTGGCGATGGTTAAAGTTGAGTTTTAGAAAAGAATATAATAAAAAATAAAATAATTTTAGGCGAGATTGGAATGAAATAGATTATTTATTGGACGGGTGAAGAGGCCCACTTCAGAGTCGCTAAACCCGTTGCCGACACGACCTCGCTCGCATACGGAGGGGCACTCATCTTTCTTTTCCTCCGCCCCCTCGCTCGACTCCTTCTCTTCTTTTCCCCTTTCACCACATCATGTCTGTTCGCCATTCGAGTCATTCCCAGCCTCAGTCGTTGCCTCCCTTTGCCGTCGCTTTCTCAAACTCTTCTCTCGACAGACTTTCTTCGCATTCCACTTCTCTTCCTCCCATCCAACCACGACCCCTCGCAGAACGACCCCGCTCTCTCCCTGAACCCTCTCAACCCCCAGTCATGGTCGAATCAGCTTCGATCCCCAACGGAAGGAAAAGATCCCACCCTGATGCCTCCCAACACGATGATAATCCTCCCGATAACCCGTATGTTCTCTTGTTTTCCTCTTCACTTTTGATCCTATACTTACACATAAACCTCAGCAGAGCTACAAGCAGCACGTCTCCTCGCTTAGGCCGCGTGAAGACGGAGCACGACGAACCTAGTGACGACTCGGCCTCTCAATCACGTCAACCCCGCTCCCACCCAGCTCCGCCACGACAAGACCCCGATTCTCGGTCTATGCCCCCCTCTGTATCGTCATCCGCATCCCAGCCTTCTCCCAAGAAACGTCGCATGACGGTTACTGGTACCTCACAACCAGTCGACCAAGTGTCTTCCAATCCCACCATCTCAGCTACCAACAAGGCCCCCTCTCCTCCCATCGTAGTTGGTGGCCCACCCATGGATCGCGATGAACCTAGCACCGTGGAGCAAGCCCGCTCGCTCGCCGCAAAGCGTAATCAAGAAGCACTCATTGAGAAACGAAGGGGCAGTCTAGGTGGCCCCCTCCCATCTCAAGCCGGGGTCTCCCCTGCCGTAGCGAAACCACCACCAAGCTCTTCTCGTTCTTCTGCTCGAAGCCCGAACATGGGTGTAGCACGCACGGCTCGTACATCCGATGCTCCCTCAGGTGCCAACCCTGTTGCCCTTCCAGGCCAGAGCCAGCAAGCTGATCCAAGCACGCATCCTCCACACCATAACTCTTTACCCCCACCTCCCATCTCTTTTGCGGGTCGCCGAGCGTTCAAGTCGCCATCCTCTCAACAAAAAAAGCCTGCCGACATAGTCATCTCCCCACGCGACGTGCGCATGCAACCCGTCATCCAAAGTGCGCCAGCTCACCAAGGCGGTCGCTTCCCGCCAATGGCGTTACCCTCCCTTCCAAAGGTTCAACAGCCCCAAGGCAGCCGGCGGATCCCAGGAAATGTCCCCCCGACGCCAACGCGCCTCACTCTTCGCTCGAGCCTCGCCACCTCGTCTAGCTCCTCTCTTACTGTCCCCGGCACCGCCTCTGTGCCCATCTCTACGATCCTTGCCCCCCAAACCCCTGCAGTGCTTAGCCGCACGGACAGTGCGTCCAGTCGCAGTGCATTCCTCGCTCCTTTCGAGGCGCTCTATGATGCCCTTCGTGAAGTGAGGGAGTCCAAAACATGGCTAACAGAACAGTTCGCGAAAGTGCAGGCCCTTCAGTCGGGATTCGATGCTGCGGTCGAGCGGCGTGTAGGTGGGCTACGCGAGGAGGTCGCGCGGCTGCAACGCCGCGTCGAGGAGCTGGAATGCTCGCGTGGCACGGAGCCAGGGACCGCGCTGTGGAGACGGAGGAGCGTCGCCAACGGAGATCTGGCGATGCTTGCAGCGAGCACGGAGAACGCGCCGCCGGTGCGCGAGACGTACACGTTTCCGCCTGTTCACCCGCGTGCAGAGGAAGGGGGAGCCGGTGACGATTCGGACAGGCGTGAGACAGAGTCGCCCGCACCCGCGTTCGACGTGCGTAGGCAGTCGATTTCGGCGGTTAGAATGGACCCGCCACCGTCCCAAGCACCACAGCAGCAGCATCAGCAAACAGATGCTCAGGTACCGTCGAATCTGAAGAGCCCGCCGTCGGGTGGCGGCAGCGGCGGGTTAGCACGGCGGCCGTCTTACCAACTACAGCCGCCACTGCAGCAGGCCGGAGCGAGTCAACCTGGGTCTCCCATGGGAGCGAGCTGAGAAGGGGACTCCGTTCTTACCACGTTGCGTCATCGACGCCCCTCATCTATTCATAAAAAGCGTGCATTCATTGGGATAACGACGAGCGATGGTGTCAAGGTGACCCGCCCATGCGTTGCCTGACCATTCTCACTCTATTGAATACGGCTTTTTGTGCAACTCCATAACGACCCTCACTCCCCATTCCTTCCTTCCCTCCCCAGAACCTCATCCGCACTTCCCTCAGTTTTTGGCAGCCGAACGCAGGACACTTCTCTTACTTTTTTGTGGCCTTTTTTTATAGCGTGAGAAATACTCATACTCAAGCAACTCCAACCATCTTTTTTACTCACACCCCTTTGCCCTTGTTCCGTTTTCTTTTTCTTTCCGTTGTCGCAATTCTTGTTTTTACCATCTACGGAAATTCCAATCTTCTCGTAAAGGCTGCGTTCGGCTATTTCTCTCTTTTGTATTCGCCATGCATTTTTTGACCCCACCCCTCACGGCACAGGTTCATTCTTTGTTTCCAACCCTGTTTTTTTTTTCAAAAAAAATCATGTTCTTTCTCGATCTTTGTAATCCCTGGTGTAAATGTAGGCTAAGAACGCAATACCCATCACGAGGTCCACCGTTGGCCTCTCGGATGGTGTACGATGCATACCAGTGGAAGCCCCTCTCAGAAATTGTCCACATATCATGAGTTTCCGGCGTTAAGTTGGGAGTTTTTTGGGTGCTTATCAATTTCAATGTGACGTGAATAAGCAATATTGTAAGTACGTTATTGTTATTCAAGGTTCACACTTTCTCACATCGTGGCCTTGTTGACAGGTGCCGAGGTGTGTGTTATCGATACAGTAGCGCGGGCAGGGCTATGCTTTTAACTGTTGCAGTCCTTGTACTTTTAAATAAGCGCCTAGGGGAAACGAAAAAAGCCTGTGAGGGGTGTGGCGTCGACAGGGTTGCAGCCACCAATACACTTGCCAAGTGGTAACGATCACGATCGCCCTCGGTCTTTTTATTCTGTGGCCCTTTCCTCGCTTTTAGCTTGATCAGCCGGTTCGCCGCGATTCGCGCAATGAGCCACCAGTACACCAGTTTTTGTTTCACCTCCCGGTGCTTGTCATGTCATCAATTGTGTCTCTGCTGGTGGGTACTGTATCAGATCATCGAGGATTATTTATTCGAGGGTCGCCACCCGGATCTTTGCTGCGCACGCCATTGGATGATGATGATGATGCTGCTGCTGTACCAATTGCAATTGTTGAACTGTCTCTACGCTGTACGGTACAGGATCGGAGAGGAACCCAAATCTGCACAGCACGCATCCCATGCAGTACTGTGTACTGTACCGTGACACAGATGTTTTGAAGCTTTTGAAGCTTGACGCACGCACTGTGTGTCGTCAAAGTTTTTGTCAAGCGCGGCCCCGGGCCCCCGGCTTTACCCCGCCGCCGCGCGTCGGTCCGGTCGACTGGAAGAGGCTGCGGCCTCCCATTTATCCGTCTCGTCATCTGATGTCTGATATTTATTTTATTTTTTCATAGCATAACAATGCAATACAATACAGTACTAGTACTGTTCAGTCGAGGGATCCTCGGGAATCTCAGTTACGACGGGACAGACGACGGACGCGAGTCTTTTCCGCCGCCGCGGGGTTATCGTTCCGAGTCGTTCCCCCTCCGAGTCCACTTTCACCCAAAAAAAATATCTCGGTTGTTGTTGATTGACCGCACTCAATACGTGGCCCTCCGACGGAACTTTTTTTTTTTTCTGTTGCTCACGACTTAAACTGGACCTTCCCGCGATGCTTGTTGCCCAGGTGCGGGCGCAGGGCGGGCCCCGGGAAGGACTGAGTGGGGTTAGCTGGAAGTTGCCACCACGACCAACGGCCATGGACACCCGCGAGTTCTCGCAACTACTTTTGCACCGTAGCGCGTGCCTTGTTTGCGGCGGTTTCTTTCTCGTTACAGTGACGCGATACCTCCTCGAATTGGGAAACTGTACGGATCGTCGATCAAGCGAAGTCGTGCCCCAGGGTCGAGCGGCGTTTGCTAGGTTTACGTGCTCCTCGCACCGTGTCGGATACAATATCCACATTCCTACCTGACAGTGATAGATCATCAGAACTCGCGCATGTATAGGTGTACAAGAATTTTTATTTATTTAGATTCCACCGATGTCCACCCCGGGGAACAGAACCCCATGTACATAGTATCTTATGTACCTATGATACCGTGACTAGAATGTCATTGCACTTCTCATTTAATTGAAACCAAAAATACTGCCACCTAACATACAGCTTATCTTGACACAGTCACCAATTAATTTTGAGCTGATCTGAGCCCAGGGTGAATGTAGATCTGGACTGCTTACAAAAATATTCTCCCGATTTTACATAATATTTTCAACGAGTTATTTTCTGAAATGACCAGCTTAAGCCACAGCAACATATGCTTGGTGGCTAATGTGCTCGTGGGACATCCTGCCAGCGAGATAGCTCAAATGGTGCCTTCTTTATCCTACTTACTCGCGCCATGTCCAAATGCGTGTACGTGTACGTGTACAAGGATTATGTGCTCGTCGTAACTAATACATGAGTGAGTGGACACCCTCATCCGCCCGCCCGCAACTCCTCGCTCCAACCATGAAACACGACCTGACTGGCCTCTTTTACACACATGAACCCACCGACCACAAGTGATATAGGACGTCGTCGTACCGGTGTCCCGCCGGAGACAACAGATACGGAAAGGGGGAAGAAAATAGAAGATCCTGTAGACCCGACCCAACGTGAGCACTTCTATGTTTTCCCTTGGCGATTACACCAAGCTACCATTGTCATCGCGAACACCTGGATCAAGAGAACCACGGAGTGCCACAATGGCGTTCTATATCGCCGTGCAAATCGTGCCCAGCTCCGTTGCTGTGGCCTGCGGTGCCTCCTGCTGCTGCCCGAGTAGTAGACCTTCCGAGTCGCGAGGTGCCAGGCGAGCTGCTCGCAGACACCGCCTCGCCGTGGTTGGCGGCCCACACTGCGTGGAGTTGCGTGTGGGAAGCATCGAACGTCGATATCGCTTTCCAGAAAGGGTCAGCGGTGGTAGCTTTTCTCGCCGCAAGAAAAAAAAAAAGATGCGCGAACATCTCGTCAACATGTTGTGCGCACAAAGGCCGCGCGCGTGCTGGCTGGCACGGTGCCACCACGCCGATCAAAGGAAAAAAGAACGGGCGGGCTCACCTGCGCCTGTGAAGGACATTGTATGGCTCTTTCTTCCCTCCTTTTGTGTGTGTGCGTAAAGTTGGGGGAAGAGTGGATCGTGGTAGGTTTTCTTGTCACGGCATTGAGTTGGTCCGCCCTTTATGAGTTCCGCCCTGCTGGGGAGACAGCCAGACTAGGAATAGAACATTCATATCCCCCCCAAATGGCGCCACTCGAATGGCTCTAACGTACGTGCGAATGCGAATGCATTCCGCGGAGGGCAAAATGTAACCTATGCGATGTTTCTCACCCGCAGAAGCACTTCCCCAACGGTGCATCTTATCAGAAGCACAGGGGCGAGGCAGGGATGTGTTTCACTCTCCCTGCAGTTTCTAATCTGAATCTCGGCTGGGGATGAGGGTGAGGGTGAGGGCAATAAACGTAAGAATTTCACGTGCAAAAGCCGCAGAGATGTTGGGGTTGTGGGATGGAATGCGTCCATGTCTAGCCGAAACGGGTGAGTTCCAATATCAATGCGGGCGGATCCGTACTTATCTCGCGACCTATCGTGGCATTCAGGTGGCCTCTGCAATCCCCGAAGCCCAGGGACTTGCCCTCATCGCTGACTCGGAGGTGCAGAAGTAGCCACGCGACCGACTTGAAAAGTTATTCACCAACCAGTCCTCTTCCTTCGTGATGTGGCACCATACATGGCTGGCGATTCACGATCTCGCTCTCTGCAACGTTCTTACCAGATCCGTCTCCCATCTTGTGTCAAATATGCAGACGTTTTTACCGTTTCACTTTCCAAGTCACGGTCCCAGGGCCATGATATGTATCGTAATACTTGCCACATCGCGAATCTCTCCGTGTATTACTGTTTGGCGGAACTAACTCTGGTTTATGCCTGCTGTGGAGATACTTTTCTTGGTCCTTGGCTCAAAGGCAATGTACTTTTCAATAAGCCAAATGTGTCTCTAACCGCACGGCCTCGGTTGTACTACGTGATCTCTGCCCAGGAATGGTATGCAGTGGACTTCTGCCTGTTCCGCATACAAGCTGATGGTAATATCCGCGTGTCCTTCTGGAGTCTGGGCAGAGGTGAACACGGCATCTTGGCAAGCTTCCACTTTCATCTTCTCAACGACGACCGTCCATAAATACCCCTGGACAACCAACTCGCCACGTGGGCTCGCGGCGGCAATACCATCTATGTAGGAAGATAAAGCCCGATGTTCTGGGAGCATACTAACCAAGAAACTCTTGCGTCCTACTCTCTTCTCTCGCGAGTCTGGGACAACGCACTCGACTGGTTGGCTCAGCCTGAGCTATATAGGCCAGCGCTTGCGCCTTGCACGTCCAGATGCACTTGTGACGGATCGAGTCGGGCCATAGTAAGCATGGTAGGACAAGACCAAGCTTGGCGTCGTCTGCCGAGCTTAGCATACGGCACATCCGTTTTCATCCCGTTGGGGTCGTGGCGAACCCGTATCGATGGTGGCATAGAGTTCTTTTCCGCATTGCACCGTAGCGTTAACTTGCTCCCAGCTCTGTCATCTTGATAAACCTGTACCGGCTTAGCCTTTGTATCACATTGAATATTGGATGTCGCAGGGGCCTTTCCTGTTATGAAAATTCACCATAATTTGAGTTGTTTAACAATTCAGTCTAACCCTCGCTCCGGCTTCTTTCCCGGCGATCCTCCCGAAGACCGCCCCAGCCGTCAGCCCACTCCCCCCGGGATAGTTATCATACCAGAGTCCTCCCACCATCTCACCAGTGCAGTATAATCCAGGAATTGGCTTACCGCTTCCGTCTGCTAGTACGCCAGAGGTATCTGGGTCAATCGCAAGGCCACCAAACGTGAACGTGATCCCGCACGCAATTATCACCGCGAGAAACGGCGCCTCCTCCAACGGCAGCGCCCAGTTAGACTTGGGTAGTGATAGCCCATGCGTAGAGCGCCCATCCTTCACCGTTAGGTCCCACTTGCGTTCGGGATGCGCCGCCGCAAACAGACGTGCTGCGTGGTTATATTCTGCAAGTGTCCGTACGAGCACCTCGGCATCTTCTAAGCCATGCGGAACGAGTTTCTGCGCGAGTTCGTCGGCACTGTCGGCCCATACCTTTGTCGCGACATCATCCCCGTACTCGTCTCTTCCCAACCTCCTCGCCATGTGTGCATCAAATATCTGGAATGCGAGCCCGCCCGGCTGTTGCAGAATCTCCTTGCCGTATGCCGCGTAGGTGAAGTTACGAAAGTCTGCCCCCTCGTCGACGAACCGCACGCCGCGCGCGTTGACCATGATACCAAGCGGGTACCCTGACTTGGTAAATCGGTTCGTTAACTCGCGGTCCCCTCGGTCGGTGAGAGCGTGTGAGGCCCAGCACGTCGCGTGACAGCCAGCCCAGTTTCCCGCGAGCCGCGCACCGACAGCGTGAGCCATCGGAATCCAGTCGCCCGTATTGTATGGCGTCCCTCGAACCTGTAGGCACTGAATAACGAAACATAAAAAGGAGGAACAGTTGCTTACGCGGGCGTTCTCCCAGCCCTCGCCGAGATGCAGCTTTCGTAGCGCAGTACTCGACTCGTACCCCCCGGCAGCCATTACGATAGCCGCGGCATACACGCGCTCCCTCTTTCCGTCCCTCTCTACCACAACGCCTACAACAGCCCCGTCTTTGCGTATAAGCTCCCGCACGGGCGCCTCGAACCAAGTCTCGACACCAGCGCGCTCGAGAGCCGCGCCATGCGCAGCGATGAGGCCCTTGCCGCCGTCGCGCGTGCTGAGAGCCATGCCGCCCCAGAACTTAAGACGGCCGTCGACCTCGTACGCCTGCCTATCAAACGAAAGAATGAACTCCACGCCGATGGTCCTTCGCAGCCACTCGATGGCCGCCCGGGACCCGTCGACGACCGCGCGCACGAGCCGCGCGTCGCTCCGTCCCTCGCTGACGCGCACGATGTCGTCCGCGAAATCATCGGCGCTGTACGGATCGACGTCGATGCACGACGCGAGCTCCGGCGGGACGTTCTCGACGATGGTGAGAAGGTCTGCGAGGCCCGCGTGCACCGTTCGGTGCGCCCCCGCGGTGAAGTAGCCGTTCCCGCCCGCCCAGGCTTCGGGGCATTTGTCGAGGATCAGCACGCGCGCGCAACCGTGTTCAGTGGCTGAAAGCGCGGCGCAGGATCCGGCGTGCCCTGAGCCGACGACGATACAGTCGTATTTATGCGCAGTGTGAGTGGGTTCGGACATGCTTGCGTGGGGTCAGTCGAGGGAGTCCATCACGAGAAGCTGATACGAGTTGCCGCATATGGAGGACACTACCCACATTGTCCACGGAAACGCAGCACGCATTCGGATCGTTACTGTACATACACTTTCGTTGCCATGGATGTATCATACACAGAACTCTCAACCGACCCAGGAAAAGCAATTGTTGGGTTACATCACGAAGTGGCAGGATTGACAGCCGTATAACTTCCATCTACTACGATCTCTTGGCCATTGGTATAGCACCCCGCTGGGGATGCTAGATAGATAACTGTACCAGCAAGCTCGCCAGCCCTGGAATTAACGAGTTAGGTGTATAAAGAAATCTGCGCAACGGAGATGGACGTACGTGCCCGGTCGGCCAGCTGGCACGGGAACTATGCTTTGGGCGGCCCTTGAGACCTGTTCTTCTCCCGCAATCGTATCGAATGTCATCTCTGATTCGTACACACCCGGTGCTATTGAGTTGACTCGGACGGGGATGCGCTTGAGGGCTAACTCGGTCGCGAACATCTTGGTGAGATGGGTGGCGGCTGCTTTTGAGCTGTTATACGCGAACTACTCTTCGAAGCTCAGCAATAGACGATCAATGCGATCCACTGAAGGATATGCCCACGTGTCTCTGTGCGATCTTCAAAATTCCACTTATGCTGGTGATGTTTATGACGCTGGACGTGTATCCTTCGACATCTCGACTGCCCTTGTCGAGTAAACCGAGAAAAGCCGACGTCATGTAATAGATAGAGAAGGTGTTGATCTGGTAGAGCGCAGTCCACGCGTCCTGGCCGTCGTCGTTGAAGAGAGCATTTCCGATGGTCTCGGCGTTGGCATTTTCTGGTGCCTGAGGATTGTTGAGGATATCTACGAGAGGTCCCAAGACTCCGGCACTAAGGAAGTAAGCAAAATGGCCGAGTCAATGAGCTTCGGCCAATAAACACATACTTGTTTACCAGAATGTGTAATTTCCCCTCCTTCTCTTCGATGATTTTTTTTGCCTCGGTGATGCTATCTCGATTCGAGACATCAAGGGAAAGGCTATGGTACCACCCCAAAAAGTCTGACAATGTAGGTGGACAACGCGATCTTTAAATATACCTACGGAATGACAGTTCCCTTGTCGTGTGTCGCCCATTTGTCGGCCACCTTGTCCAGGACTTCCTTGCGGCGACCTCCGATAAATACCTTGGCGCCGTTGGCGGCGAGTCCCTCTGCGATCATGAGGCCAATGCCCGTCCCTCCACCAGAAACGAGGGCAATACGCCCACGGAGGTCAAATATAGTGGAGGTTCGGAGGTCTGGTGCCGAGGACATGGGAAGTTAAGCTATCGGCCATGGCATCCCAATCTCAAATCTCACATCCATCGGGAGCGCGGTTTCACGGTACAGCGGTCCGTCGGTCCGCCCTTCGTGTAACTCGTATTCGCGCCGCGGGTCTTGTGAACCCCACTCACGATGGACGAGGAGCAAGTCTTGGAAGCGCTATCCAACGTTATTTCTGCCCTATCAGAGACGCCATTCGACTTATCTCTCCATGCCCAGCATATTCAATTCGCAATCGCCACTGGCATAGACGACCAGGTCCGTGATGCACGCGAGACACTGACGGGCTATTATGCCTGCGGTGACGACGTCTGGCAGCCACTCATCGAAGACAAGAAGAGTTCGGTGGACTTTGACACGATGGATGGCGTTTTATCTGTGTTGTCGGTGTACAAGCGAGCCGAGGATGATTATTTGTGTATGTATGCCGCTCGCTGCAATCGAGTCGCAGAACGTTCTTGCTTGACTTGACACAGCCATCCCGTTGCTCCGACAGCATATCGACTTCTTGATCGACAGACACGCCCACTTCTCCTCGTCAGACGTGAAACCACTTTTGCCCGGCGATCCATTCTCCACCGAGTGGACGCGGGAGGCGATACGCGCTGTCGTCGCGCAGGGAGTCGGTCACATCGCGCAGGTTGGTTTGTCACATATCCTGTTCAGATGGGTATTTGATGCCCATAATTATACAGGGGCAGTCGTTGTGGAATGCGCACCGCGATTGGGAGCTGAACAACCTTTCGAATATGCTTCCCGATGAGAGGTGAGCATTGAACTTATGGTGACCCTCTGCCCACAGTCAAACATTACTCTTACTAGGCCGGCGTCCATCGTGGCAGTTGAAGACATGCACCTCGAGCGTCTCCAACAGTGCCATTCTAGTATGTCGCACCCTCATCCGCGAATTTGCATCCTTTACTGAACACTCGCAGCCAACGAGGATACCTTCCAATCATATTCCACCTTTACAACAAACTACAAGGCACCGCAAGCATATGAGACCTTACTCGTGAACGCGTCGAAAATCAGGGGCAAGGCTAAAAAAGCGTACGATTGGCGTGAGCCGTACGAAACTGCCCTGGTGAGTGACCTTTGATATCTCATCGTTCTGCGCGTCAAATATGATGTCATTCACACGATGCGCTAGGAGCAATCCGGAAACTCGCTTTACGCTTTCCAAAATTACGTCTCATATGAACTCCGCGCGAAGCGACCGGATCTCAGCATCCTCTCAAACATTCATGAACGCGCGATTGCCGAGGCAGCGAAGCGTCGTGCATCCGATGAGGCCGGTGCGGAGGAAGCGTTGCGGTTGTGGTGGGCCAGCTATGTCGATTGCATGGTGTGTAATTTGATTGTCCAAACATCGGAACCTGCTTATTCCCCATAACCTCATAGAGACGCAACGACGCGCCCCCAGAGCAACAGCTATCATTATTTCGGCGTTCTGTAAGAAGTGTCCCCGCCAGCGGTGAACAGTGGGCTAAATATATTCGCTTTTTGGTGGCGTACCATCCTTATGCAATGCATCAAAGCGGGTCCCCTAACTATTTCTCAGGAAGCGAACAGCGAGTTGGTCGAAGAAGGAAAGGGAGTGCCTATCTCAGGTATGCATCCTTTTTGTTTGTTGCCCATCCCCAGACAACAACGGTCTTTTAGCTCTCTATGACAAAGCCTTTGCAACCAAATTGTTTGACAAAGATGTTGAGGGAATGATTTCGCTCTTCCTGGCCCGTGGTGGATTCGAACATCGCATATGTCTTGCTGGCCTCGAGGATGAGCAGCCCGCTGACACCCAGTCCTCGCTTGCCGGGTCGGCCGTGGCTCAGCCTTTCCTTGAGCTGCAAGACCGGTTATCTATGCTTTTGGATATGTTGAACAATGGTATCAAAGCTATACGATCGGGTGAGCATGACAATTACTTGCGACATACCGCCCACTTATCGGATGTATGGCAGCGGCTAAGGGTGGTGATTCACGTTTTCGCCTCGAACGTTTTCTCTTCACGCTTGTGAGACGCGTCCACTTCACCCAGCAGCTTTCCCGTTACTGATATCTCAAAAGCTCAATGAGTTCGGGCAGAGCGACGAGGCAACAAAAGTATGGGCTGAGGCTGGGAAGCACAACAAGACTGCGTACATCCCTTGGATCGAGTACACTAGCGCGCTCGAGTATGCCGTCCGACCATTTCTCTCTTACGTGGGCTGATTACGCCGGCCAGGCATCAGAGAGATTACGAAGGGGTAAGGAAGGCATTCGCAAGAGCAGCCAAGTCTCAACTCGACTGGCCGGAGATGCTTTGGGAAGCTTGGCTTGCTTTTGAACATAGCCACGGCACTGTGGGCGAAATTCAAGATGCTCTCGACGTTGTGGAGCGGGCTAGGACCCAGGTAGAGGCTCGCCGAGCCAAGGTGCTCATTCCGCGTCGTGATTCTTGTACACTCTGCTGAATGTGGCACCAACAGGAGGCAGAGCAGGCAGGTTATCAGGCCATGCAAGTCGTGACCGAGCAACAGGCTGCGAATGTTCCAGTCATTGGTGTAACTGAAGCCACGAACGAAAGTGAGACACCAATGGACGTCGATCAAGGGGCCAAAGGTGAACATAGTGGGATCAAAAGGAAGGCTGAAGACGAGCCCTCGGAGGAGAGCAAGAAGGCCAGAGTTGGTGCGTGCTCCTTGACTAGTCGCCCGTGACAACACATATTGAAATAAAGCAGAACAACCACAACCGCTCAAGCGGTTCGCCCTACTTTCCCGTTTACTCAGATGTACAACTAATATATGCGCGGTTTTCAGAGACCGGGAGAAATGCACTGTCTTTGTCGGTGACCTTCCGTCGGAAACTACGGATGACGACCTGAATAAACTCTTCAAAGACGTCTGCATGGTTTTTACCTCTTCGCCAACACTCTCTGATTCGATTATCAGTGCGGTGTTATCCGTGAAGTTAAAATTACCCGGCTGCCAAACATGCTGGTCGCCACCGTCGAGTTCAATGCCCGGGATAGTGTACCCGCAGCGCTTACGAAGGATAAGAAGCGAATTCATAATCACGAAATAAGCGTCCACCTCGCTTGGGAGTCAACTCTCTATGTGACCAACTTTCCGGAAAGCGCGGACGATGCTTGGGTTCGAAAACTCTTCGGACAGGTAGACAGCGATTGTGTATCTACTAGGAGACGAGAGGTACTGACGTGCGTGTAGTATGGACACATTTTCGACGTTCGATGGCCGAGCAAGAAATTCAAGAGTACAAGGAGATTTTGCTACGTCCAATACACGTCTCCAGTACGTTTTGGGTCTCGAGTTCCTGACTATTATCCATTAACTCTTGTCTCACGTAGACGGCAGCTAAACTGGCATTAGAATTGCACGGCCGGGAGCTCGAGCCAGGCCTCAGTCTGACTGTCTACATATCAAATCCCGAGCGAAAGAAGGAGCGAACCGACGCAGATGCGAATGCTCGGGAGGTATACGTCGCCGGGTTAAGCAGGTATGCAACAAAGGAGGATCTAGAAAAGTTGTTCCGCACCGTGAGTTCACGTTTATGTTATCCATACGCTCGCTGACAGATGTCAGTACGGTCCTGTGAAAGAGGTACGGATGGCTCTGGATGCCGACAACCACTCAAAGGGATTCGCCTTTGTCGAGTTCGAAGAAGAGGTTGGATCTCTTGTCAAGGCCCTTAGTTAGTCAATTCTGATTTGCATTCTTGTGTAGAGAGACGCCACAAAGGCTCTTGGTGCCAACAACTACGAACTCAAGAAGCGCAGGATCGCAGTGACATTATCTGACACCCGTGTGCGCTCCAAAAGACGGTGCGAGACCCCATTGCTGCCGTAAAATTGACCCGTGCTAACGTCTGATCAGTGAACCTGATACTGGATTCGGCAAAAAAGCAGATGTGCGCAACCGGACACTACGCATCCGCGACCTCCCAGACGGTGCGGAAGAGGGTCTACTCCAACAGGTTGTCGAAAAGCTCGCACCAGTGAATCGTCTTGAGGTGATTGCAGATAAACACGAAGCGGTAGTCGAGTTCCAATCGGCGGGCGATGCGGCACGGCTGCTCCTACAAACCGATTCCCTTAAATTCAGTGGCGTGCGACTGCGGTTCTCAGAAGGCGGGGACCCACCCACGAAGGCGCGCAACGCGCCAGCGGCTGCAGGTGGGATGTTCATCCCGCGCAATGCCCCATCGAGACCCCGTGCCGGTTTGGGTCGGGTACGAAACCCGCCACCGGCTGCTAGCACACATGGGGCCCCTGGAACGAAGTCACAAACGCCTTCTGGAGATAAAGCACCAGCTCGGGGTAAAGCACAGGATGACTTCAGAAAGATGTTGCTAGGCGGGACGTAGTGTATTAAGTCGCGTGTACTGATGTCGAATGCAGCGACTCGATCATGCTATTTATCTGAGATAATTTGTTGTCACGGACCGTAATCCGGTATGCATCGTGCACGACACCACCATCACCATTAGTCCAGCTGCCCCTAACAGCGACCACATCTCTACTTGATTAGGAAGCGTATGGACACAGTCGAATTTCAAGAAAGCAGTTCCATAACGTTTGAATGGACGCTTCGCGGTTTGAAGACTCTGTTCGAGTCGAGGTGCGTATGTGCTTGCCATGCCCCTCAACTCAACTGGACGTCGAGGAAAATCCTTACCCCGTTTCAGTAAGGGCGAAGTGAAGTCGAAAGTAACGAAGAGTACGAAGTTTGGTGGAGGACGGTGGCAGGTGCGTCATATTGCTCGCCCCTAATGCTTCCTCGCTTCCCCGGATCGACCATCGTGGCCAGGTCCTATTCTATGCAAATTCGGGCCCCCCATATGCTTCCACAGATACCAGCGGTGCAACTTCAGGTGGATATGTGAGCTTGTTCCTGTCGTGTGAGGTACGCCGTGGCTTCTTTCGGCGTGGAATGAAGTCTTCATATCAGAGATCAGCCCAGTCAGGAGGAGAAGGATGCTGCGTACAACGGAAGGTAAGAATGTCATTGGATCACTTTTTTCGTCCGGTTGATGTGTTCCTTCCTGTTAGATGGGTCCGGGAAGGACTGTTTCGATTCACTTTCGAGCTGCACAGGTCATCCCCTTGCTGGCGTTACAAGTATATCATGTACTAAGCGTTATGCTCAGCTTGAAGAAGAAAGAGCTTTTTAATATTAAAGAAGCGCACAACCATTCATTCTCTCATGCTGTATGTCCACCATTTTCTTTGGTTTACCACAACTTTTGGTCAATGATGTTCAGACAGCGAACTGGGGATGGTATAACAGTCAATCATGCTCGCTACAGCCAAAGCTGACATGGATATAGGGCGCAGTTTGCGCGCAGGGACTCAGTGTACTACACAAGGAGCATGGTCAAAGCCAATGACGCCTTCGTGATTACCTGCACAATTAGCTCGACGGCTGGCCCACCAACACCGTCCCCGTTGATCCACAAGTCTCTTGTTCCCAAGGATCTACTGGAATCGGTCGGCGGGCTGCTGGATGATCCGCTCTATTCGGATATAGAGTTTGTTCTCCCATCTCGGAACCCCCGTTCCCTCACTCCGCGTAGAATCTACGCGTCAAAACGGCTACTTAGCCGTGCGGACTACTTCGACTCCAGTAGGTTTCCTCAATCACTTTGCAATCGTATCTGATAGGGTTCGCAGTGTTTAATGCCGGTTTTGTGGAGGCATCCATTGATCAATTCACCTTTGAGATCACAGGAGACAAGAACTTGGACAGCGTCGACGCCACCTCTGAGTACACTGCGCTTGGCGCTCACCCGGAAGACTCGGACGAGGAAGATGAGGTCTATGACCCAGGGGAAGCCGACGGCGATCCGCCCAACTCGGACGTCGAACCGGAAGAGGTGTTTGAGATTCCACACGAGCTACTCGGATCCGGCGTTAGCGTTGAAGTCGAGGTGCTCGCGGACGGTGATGATGACGGCGAAGGACAGGACGGGAAATCACGCAACGTAAGGCAGAAACTGGCCCATCCCTCGAGCCCCCGGGCCAGCGACGCGCAGATCATCCCTCGGGGAGTAGCCTCCGTCGTGGGAAAGGAAGTTCTTGGTCCGCCGAAGTTGCGTGTGGTCGTTAAAGATGTCGCATACGCGACATACCGTGCCGTGCTCTACTACGTATGTACCTTCTCTTGTGTCCCCTGCGTCCCCTTGACCATATTTGTTTCTAGCTGTATACGGACCGTATCCGTTTCGCGCCGTTGTCCTCATCCTTCCTCTCGTCGTGTTCTTCTGGGACGAGCTGCTCGGAAACAGCGAACGATAGTCAGGGCAGCCTTGGTTCCACCCGTACAGGGGCGTCTGAAGTACCTGCTGGTGCCAGCTCGAGGAGGGAATGGATCCAGGATTGGGTACGCGGAAATCCTGGACAACCTTTACCATGCTCGGCAAAGGCCGTGTACAGACTTGCCGACAGTGAGCAAAACTCTTCTCTCGTCTCTATGCCAGGCGGTTGACGTCGTCGTGTTTTTGGCAGAGCTTGGGCTTGCGGAGCTGAAAGCCCGTGCCTTTGACGTGAGTGATCTTTTCCTGTTCGTATTACCCAATGCCTTATGCTCGCACAGCATATAACCAAGTCGCTCACGGTGGACAATGTCCCTTACGAGGTCTTCTCAACTTTCTCAGCTACATTTGAAGTTGTTCGAAAGGTAAATTATTATAATGATACAGGTTGATGTAGGTACGCGACAGCTGACAACGATGGTTAGGTTGAGGTCAAATACTTCCTCGACCACTGGACGGCGATACGAAGTTCGGATGCCATGCGCAACGTGTGGCACCAGATTCGACTCGGAAGACATCCCGGTTTTGAAGAAGGTCCGCGCATTACCTCTCTATCTCGACCTTCGAACTGACCACCCTTTAGTATGGCCTGTCATCGCGACTCATCTTGAGTTCAAGCCACAGAGCAGTGGCCCTGCGGGCAGTGACAAAGAGGACTCTAAATAGGCAGTCCTGAGGCGTGTGGGCGTCACCAACGTAGGTATCCCAGTGTTGGTTGCACGGCGGGACGATAGCGGAAATCACTTTTGCTTTGTGTTAGGCTTTTCTTGGGACTCGACGGTATGACATGTATGTGTGCCAGTGGTAGCATCGCGTCCAAGTTGGACGTTGTAGCGCGTCAGCAACGCCAGCAATGCCAAAGGCATTGTCTGATAGTATCATAGTAGTATCCAGGCTCCTAACCGACCGTCTGGCTGGTTTCACCTTATCCTGGTAGCTGTACAAGTGGTAGGAGGGATTAGCCAATCAGAGAATGTCTCGGGTCATGCCGAATGTGATTATGTCAACCATGAACTTAATTTGTGCTCAACCAGGCTCCTACCCACCTGTCTGGGCTGGTTTTGCCTGGTAGGCCGAAAATATAGGGTAACCCTGTCAGCCAATCAGAATAGAACAGGTAATGCTGAATGATTATGTCAACCATGAACTTTAATGCAGCTTCACCAGCCCAGATGGCTGGCAAAAAACACCAGCCACAACCATGAGATACCTTAGTCATCAATAGGCAAATGCAAACCAGTTCATAAAATTTGTGTATTAAGTAAGGTGCTGGGTGACAAAACATAGCAGGAATTAATGCAAGCTCTATCAACTGCATTACACTTCACTGC
>Ga0137394_10000214_pt1 | contig 39980 bp, 41 predicted proteins | sample czobulk116metaG_FD_108278 | JGI IMG/M metagenome (GOLD analysis project Ga0137394, IMG submission 108278) | Vadose zone soil microbial communities from Angelo Coast Range Reserve, California, USA - czobulk1.16 metaG | ecosystem: Environmental > Terrestrial > Soil > Vadose zone | place: USA... | reverse complement strand
TGTGGGGAGGTGGTTCTGGCTGGGTGGGAAGGATTCTTTGCTCCCCGTTCTTTCCCCTTTTGGTTTGCCGACGGCTACCCAATTCCCCTTCAACTCCACAGATAATGTATACATGCATAGTACATCCGCGGGACCGTCGCGCGAGAGAAAGGGGCCCAAGACGGAGGTTCAAGTTGACCAGTTCCTTTCATACTCACTTTCGTTCCTTCGTACCTTTCTCTCCCCTACCAGTAGTAGCTGGGAAGCTGCTAATCCGGAGGCATCAATACCGTATCTACTATATCCCTTTGTGGTAGGGAAGTTGCATATTGAGGAAGCCTCGTTGAGGTGCAGGTGCACATTACGATAGGCCCTTGGTCAAAATTCCCTCACCCTTTTTCTTCCGGATGGTACCCATCACTGCGCCGGTGTCACGGTTCCACTTGATTTCCTATCGCGGATAACGTTATGGGAGCACACAGCTTACTACGTACAGGCCATGCCTTGCCGCATGACTTATGCCCAAGGGTGCTTAGCTCGTGCAGGTGGTACTTATATCATCGCGCCGTGATCTATCTCCTCATTGGGGAACACTTGCCCTGCATTTACAGAACTTTCTGGAATCCGGTGAACACGTACGTCACGGCTGCGCTACGTTATGGCATTATTTCGTCCTTGCCGCTCTCTGCCGGCCTTCTGGACCGTACGGTGCAATCAAGTGCGAAGGAATCGATAACCAATCATGAGCTTGGGTCATGTCTGCTCTCCATCGTGACCTATGCAGAACTCGACCTGTTCGGAAAACCCGCGGATTCCTGGCCTTGCCCCATGGGCACCTGAGGCCGTCCGGGGAACCCGGCTGTTTTTTTATGCGAATCCCTTACCTCCTGGCCGCGTGGGGTATCTGCGCTCAAACATTCGAATATCCATGTGCGCAAGACACCTTCACTTGGTAGTCGGACGATCTCACTGGTGCACTCATAATATGCCGTGGAAAATAACAAGTAAGAAATGTCTACACGAGGGACGCTATGACGCCGCTACTGCTGCTGGGGGCTCGGTGGCGGGCGTACCTATGTGGGACAAATCCTCGCTGATCACATCCTTGATGTTTCGTATAGGTTCTCCCCGAATCACCTTCTTCACTTCCTCCATGTCGAGCGTTTCGTGCTCAATGAGTGCGTGAGCGAGCTATGCATGCGTGCTTTAGCGAGCGGCTCACAGACAAATGGATATCGAGCGAACTTACCCGGTGTAACTCCTGCTGCTTCGATCGGAGAAGAGTGAAGACCCTAGTTTGGCCAGCTTGAAGCAATCTACATGAAAGATACAACCATCAAGGGGATGATAAACGAATACCCGAGCAAGTAAACTCTGCCCCACCTCCGTACTTCACTCTCAATCTCCTCGCGCTTGCTCATGGAGATGCTCTCCTCTCGATCGTTGAGATAAACCGGGCCAATCTTGTCCGAGTATCCCCAATTCTGCAAAATCAGGGAAAGTGTCATGTTTGCCAATCTGATATACAACTGTGCAGACTGGACTTGCCTTCACCATCCGAGTTGCAGTGGCAGTCGCCTTTCGCAGATCGGATGACGCACCACTCGTGACATTCTCTGGACCGAAAATAAGTTCTTCAGCAACACGACCTCCCAGCGCAACATCTATATCAGCCAAAAACTCTTTTTGTGTGATCATTAGTCTATCGTCTTTCGGTAGTTGGGATGTCTGCCCAGTGTCACGTCTTCAGCAGTCTCTCCAGAAATAAGATATTTGAAGACGTACGACACCAAGCGCATGTCCACGTGGCATGCAGGTGACTTTATGTAAAGGCATCGCACCGTCAGTGTAGAGAGCTGCGAGCGCATGGCCGCCTTCGTGGTATGCAGTGAGACGCTTGACTCTCTCGTCAATGTACGAGCTACGTCGTTCCGCCCCCATGACAATACGATCCTACGCGCAAATACGTACTTAGTCACGACCATCCTGACGTGGAAATAGGGCTCACCTTGGCCCATTCTAAATGACTTAGAGCAACTGCCTTGCATTGTTCCTTGGATGCCTGGATAGCAGCTTGACTAGCGGGACAGTACATGAATAGCATGGACAGACTAATGGCTCCAAAACTTACTTGACCATATTTTGTAGGTCGGCGCCCGAGAAGCCCGGAGTTCCCCGTGCCAAAATCATTGGATCGACATCAGGACCAATAACAATTTCCTTCATGTGATGTACAAGGATTTGAGCACGTCCACGAATGTCAGGGAGTGGGACAGCAATGTGTCTGTCAAAGCGTCCTGGTCGAACAAGAGCTCTTCAAGAATTTAGAAGGCCGACGTGAGCCAAGGAAACGAAGCACGCACTCATCGAGAGACTCAGGGAAGTTGGTTGCAGCGATGACAATAACTCCTTCGTCTTGTACGAATCCGTCCATCTCTACAAGCAGCTGATTGAGAGTTTGCTTCATATATTGCTGGTCACGTGCACTGCGCTTGCCACCAACGGCGTCGAGCTCATCAATGAAAATAATTGCAGGTTGCTTTTTCCGCGCCGTCGCGAAGAGCTCGCGCACACGCTTGGCACCGACGCCGACAAACATCTCATCAAACTCAGACCTTCGTCGGGTTGGTTGGGAAGGTTAATCAGCTGCTAGAAGTGTTAGGACGCACCCTGACGCGAAAAGAAACGGGACCTCAGCCTCGCCTGCCACAGCTCTCGCAAGCATGGTCTTGCCAGTCCCGGGTTCACCAGTAAGTAGCACGCCTTTCGGGAGCTTTCCGCCGAGCTCGGCAAATTTTGACGGATCCTTCAAAAACGCAACCACGTCTTTGAGCTCCTCTTTTGCCTCATCGACACCGTGTACGTCACTAAAGCGAACAGGTTTGCTAGATTCGTGAGGTTCAAATTCTGATTGACGGGGAGCAGCCTTGACAAGACCGGAATTCTCGACCAGGACGGAAAGAATAGTGAGAATGACTGGACGTAGTCAGAATAAGGTTTTGCGTAGCAAAGCATTTAAGTTATCTCACAGAAAGTAGCTATGCCGGCAAAGACCAAAAAGCGCGCAAAGCTTGGGATCCATGCGCCTTTACCTACGACTAATGTTAGAAATAGGACAAAATGATCCTTCGTGACTCACGTTCTTTGACTATGACATGGACCGGATTACCACTACCACCCTGGCCGGCGCTGAGGGCTGTGAAGAGCTTGGCCATGTCAGCAGACAGTTGACCCGGAGAGCCTGATCCGGGAGTAGAGAGGGATGGTGGATCGACGGCCGCGCCTGAAAGGACCGAAGAAGCGATTTGTTGACTGCGAGAAACGTCCTGAGGTGCCGTAAGGGGTACAATTTCTTGTGCTGATGCGGATGGGACTTCGGACGGATCGGCTTGTGATGTTGGAGATGAAGTAGTAGGATGAGCAGCAAGGAGAGACTCGCGCCGGCGCACTGCCGGGTTGACCGATGTCTCCTTGTTTGCTTTCACAAGAGCCTGGATATAATACTCGAAAGCCTTGTCCGAATGAAGGAGGGGTGAGGTAGGATCCTACAAGTTGGTGGGATCCACGGGTCAGCAAAGACGTCAATATGCGTCCAGGAAGGAACGTACGAATTCAGACATCCTCTCCCACCGGTTTATAACGAGCTCATACCCAGGTTGGATGTTGGTCTCGGAGAGAGCCTGGAAGAGGGTGAGCTGCTTTTCGACGTCATGAGGATGCGCGTTCGCGTCCGCCTCTATCTTAGCCACATGAGCCACTGCATGGGGAGGGGGTGTCGGAGAAGGTTTTGAGGAGAATATTGAGCCGAGAGAGATGGTGCGGGACGGGACGAATGCGAGCTGAAGCGGGCGATGAAGAAAGGAAGGACGAAAGTTGTGAGAGAGGGAAGAGAACGGGCTAGCTCTATACCAGAACGGACTTGGATGCGCTGTGAGCCGACATCGTGTCAGCGAAGGCGCAGAGAACAGTCTGAGCCTCGTCAAGGTGGTCATCGTGCAAAAAGACAGGAAAGTGGGCGAGCGCGCCGCGTACGACAGGCCACGTGGTTCGGTCATCCCATGTCTTCCGCCAGTGACCCTCAGGCTCTCTCCGTCCAGGCTTCGCTTACTTTGCTCTCCCACAACTGCGCTCTTTCCGTCGCAGCCCTCAATCCAAAGCCAGACGCGCCAGAGCTTCCGCTCTCTTCCCTGCGCACCGATTTCATCTCTCTCCTCTCCTTGATTTATTCAAACACAACGAAACTCTCCATCGCCCTCAATCCGTCCAATCCCACTTACTCCGCTGCCCTCACTCCCCTGAAAGACCTCATAACACATTCAGCCACGCTCGCATCAAATGCCTCGTCGTTTCTTCCCAACGTTCACGGCCGCGCCCTCATCGCGGAAGTGCATTCTACGGCAAAAGGCGTGCTCACGGCACTCCAGGAGCTCGCCCACGCGCATCTCTTCCTTCTCACCAATCCCGCGAGCAAAGATATCGCAGTAGCAGCATCTTCCAAAGACAAAAAGGATGCCTATCTTGCCAAGACGGCTATCGTCCATGAGCTCATCACACGAGCCAAGGCCGAAGACCACCCGCAAGGCATCTCCAGAACCGATCTGATCGCTGTCCGCAAGCGCTGGCGCGAGCACTCAGAGATTATCGCCGATGCGGCAGCAACGCTTGAAATCGAAGTATCTCTTCCTGACAGCGAGGACGATGGCGACGACGGCTGGGATGATCCTGACCTCGGTCTTATCGTGCCGGGGAAGCTGAGCCCGGAGCAAGTAGAGCTCGCAAAGACGGTGCGCATTCGCTATTCACATTTCCCACTCCCTGCCTCTGACTATGGTGGCGCCCCTTTCCTCTCCGTGAACATCGTTGCCAGATACTGAATGTCGTGGAGCGCACGTCGGCGCTCTTCAATGATATTCTCGGTGCCCTCTTGCCTCTACGTGCAGCGGCCCAACCGCTGCCGAATGCTCTACTGGACCATCTACTAGACTCTGCTCCACCGCTCGTGGCCGCCGTAGACGAACTAGCGACGCATATATATGGCTCTCCGGATGATCCATCCCAGTTAGGGGAGGCGCGCGATTCATTCGCCCGTGTCCTAGTCTCCATGACTAGTGCCGTTAAGGCCTTCTGGAAAGGAAAGGAAGACCTACGTCCGGCAAGTGAGAAAGGAAGTCGGGCGTATTTTATCGAGCATTTTGCACGATTGAATGTAGCTGTTGAGACCGTTCAATGGACGGCCCTAACTTGAGTCTTGAAGTCACCCATTGAACAAGTACGCTTTAGACGTCCCTTCGCCCACCCTTTGTCACTGGTGCATGAAAATCAACGTTCCATTTCACAGCTACCTTCAAGTACTATGAAGCGAAGTGTCTAACAACCCCATTACGTTTTCCGTCCAATCGTAAAATCTTTAAGTCACATCTCCGAAAGCCAGCATTCAAGGGGTAATTCAAGAAATCCATGATATATCCGTGAAGCATAAGGCGACAAGAAATCGCCACGTACAACGAAACATAGTGTCCGCATCCAAGGGGTCATCAAGAAAAAGTACAACACTGAGCAAGAGGCAATTATGTGATGTTTTGAGCCGCGTTGTTCAGGATTTGCTGCACCCCTGTCGTGTCAGAACTAATTTTTCGTTCATTATAGTCAGCCTAATTGATGAGCTGCCACCACCGCCGCATGGATGACGCACCCAAGTATGCCGTAGCCATCGTTGGGGGAAACACCAACTGTTCCACTTGGGTCCGAGCTTTGGACCAATGTCCCAGTTTCAGGTACCAGATTTTGCGAAGACCACTGTTGGCACAAACGATGGCAATGTCAGTTATCGTCGTAAAGCTCCGTGAAACCAGTCACTTGCCTGGTATTGATTCATCCCGCTGAGAGCACCAGAGGAACTCGCTGCAGAAACGCGGTCATCAGCAATCCACCTTTGGCCTGCGTTGTTACAAAAGTAGCACATACTTTGGAGCCAGGCCGTGTACGCAGTGTTGACTTGATCCTGGCTGACACCTGTACTGAGCGTCCCAACCTGGCCTGAAGAAAGCGACAAACAACATCTTGTTTAGTAAATGCCAGACAAGGGACACGCAGAAACATGACTTACGTTTGTGCGAAGACGTCCCATCGGAAGACTGGGCGTTAAATGGGATGAAGTTCTGCACGTTGTCCTGCGTAACGATACCAAAAGCACTGAGGATCACTGGCTTGCCAGCGCTACAAACGCAGTTCTGAAATCAGGCACATTAGCAGATAGGTAAGGAGAATACCCCACCTTGGAACAGTGTCGACTTGTGAGCTGATCCAGGCAGTAGTCTGGTTTAATGTAGAATCGAAGGCGGAACTTGGCGGTCCGCCATCAACTCCAGTGGTGCCATAATTGTTTTGGTCAGGGAACAGCTGGAATGTGCCGAAATCGATTTGTGGAGCATTTAGAATATCTTGGCTGTCAACACCAAAGGCCCCGTTGAACGCGGGAGCCCCATTATTGCTCTGCCTCTTCGCCTCCGCTAATGGAACTGCTGAATATACAATCGGGGTGAAATGAAGGATACATACACGACACCGTCCAACGTCCACGGATCTTTATACCACGGGTACCTGGCGCACGGGACAGAGCACGTCGTTCATTGGTAACCATTCGGCGTAGCTTCGCGAGGGTCATGGGACCGCCGGTTGAGCGTTTACTAGTCCCTCCAGGAGCTGGGGAAGGCGCAGGTGGGGGTGCTAGTGGGAATAACTTCGGGCAATCCGGACAAAAGAAGCCATGGTTCCTGATGAATGAGGATCGAAATTAGAGTGCTGTGGAGGAGCGACAGAATATGGGCGTACCCAGAAGTGATAAGATGATTGGGATCGATGGAACGGACAAACTCGGCTGTCTGTGCGTGCCACAGGGTGACGGTATTCGTGTTGCATTGCCCCGAAGCACAAACGGTCGAGTTGCAGCGAGCGTCGTTGGCCAGCTCCCAGGCAATGATGTTCGGCTCGTCGACATAGCGTGAAACGACAAACTGTAGATATTTGTAGAATTCCTGCCGGATGTTCATATCGGTGTAAAATTCGTCATGCTTCTTTTCTACGCCAAATTCTCGAACGTAAGCGTCCATGCCGCCTATGTAATATCCAGTCAGGAAAAGTGTACACAATTCGACCAGCACTGAATACTTACCGTAGTCATTAGAGAGGAAGTTGCGCGGCAAGGGGCTGGGGGCCGCCGGAGGCGGCGGGGAGTCGCTTGAGGACGGGAACCAGTTGTTGGTCAAGGTAAAGTACACGTAGATATTGTACTTTTTTGCAAGCTCGACCACCTTGTCCAAGCGCTGAATACCATTTGCACCAGTGTTGAATTGGGTAGTACCGTCCTTGATGAGTTGCAACCAACTACCCTTATCAGGAATCATGGTGACATCTGTTTGACCCCGGGCCAGGAATGAGAAAAAAAAAGAATGAGGGAGGTATCGTTCGCACCGTTAAACGCCCAAGTCCTAACAACAGTAATACCTGCTTTGGACATGTTGGCGAGAGTGTTGGAAATGTCGTCCTCAGAGTTCAAGTAGGGCAACCAGTACGCGTTTGTCCCCACAAACTTGAGATCCCTGGTGATATCCACGTGAATACGGGAGGTATTCTGAATCAGATAAGGATACTCACTTGCCATTAACCGAGAAACCCGTCCCATGAGTAGTCACGAACGTTGACGAGGACCTCCTGGTGGGTGTGGGTCTGGGGAGAGCCCATCCAGGGGGAAGTGCGCTCAGGAGGGAGAAGAGCGACAAGGCGAGGACGAAACAATACATGGTCGGTCTTCCCTTCGGGCCCGGGGGACCAAGCGAGGGATCCTTCGCCCTTTAGTAGTTTCAAGGCGAGGGACGGCATCCAACGGCGACAACCGGGGAATCGCAGGTGCCTCGCTAAAGACGGGACCACCCACCGAACTTGCTTCTTTTTATTCAATTGATGCACTCAACCCGCCGTGCCTTGAAAAAATTACCATAAGTCCCAAATTTGTGCCGCGCGTGCCATAAATTCATCATCGTTCTCCTCCCACGGCGCAAGGTTTGAGACCCATGTGGTGGTTTGATATAGGCTGAAACAAGTGGTTCAGTGCGACGTGAGAAACATCGACAAGTAGGCGGCCCTGGCCAAGGCACGTCAGAAAACGCGTGTCGAGTGTGCAGGACAATACGTCTACTGTTCTGCACAGCACAGCGCCCTCTGGGCTGAGCCTGGTGGTGGACTGATGGGATGAGCCAACACTTTCGAAAATACAAAGAAAGCCGATGAGGATGTCTCATTACGTGATCATGATGGGATGTGGGCTGTTACGTGACTGCTGGTCCACCCAACGCTCTATTGAGTGCGACGACTTACGCCCTCGAGATCGACGGTATCTTTTGTTTTCGACGAGATCATGCTTCGAATACGTCGGATATACGGCCCAAGACTCACCCTCTTTCCCCAGCCCACTTCCCTTCACTCATGCCATCGTTTCAACTTTACATCCCCTTGGCTCAAGAACCAATCCCAATTCCAGGCAGATGTCGCTCAAGTCCACACCATGCAACCCCGGAATGCCTTGGGTTTCTTCAAGCGCTACACCAAATGGTGCTTCATAGCCTTCTCCGGAATCGGGGGCACCCTGCTCTCTGCCGCCGCCGCGACTCACCTTTGGATCGAGAAGGTTGAGTTCGCTCCTGAGTCCGATACAAATTGTTTGGAGTGGCAGTGGGACGTTGAAGCAGAACGTTGGGGTCAGTGCGAAAACGGTGGCACTGATCCTTCCCTAGGTTTCATGGCGAGATTTGGTATGCGCAGTGCATGGCTAGAGCATCACTGGACCTCACCGGGAACTTTGAAACAAGTCAAATCTGAATCCAATAAAAGCACGCTTTTCGGCGACGCAACGACGCCTGTCGAGCGGCGACTGGAGACCACGCGCAACTTCCTCGACGGAGTATTAGATACTGCGCTGCCGAAGGAGTCGGCGGGCTTCTTACGCCGTCAGACGGTCACCGATATTTTGATTCGTCGTGCTGACGTATCGGAACGAATGGGAACTAAAGCCGGTCTCAACGATGCACTGTACGACCTCCAGCGCGTATGGAGCCGGTTACCCGCAGAAGGACATCTTGCGTCGCGCGTTGCCCTCAAGCTGGGAGACTTGAGTTTTCGGCTGGGTGACCCAGATAATGCGCTTGCTTGGTGGGGCCGATGTCTTCAAATGACGTCATCCCCTGGACCAAATACACGACTAAACCCACCTCTTCCCCTTGTTCCTTCTTCACCTCCCTCCTCCCCTGCAGCGCAGCGCACTCTAGCGTCCGCTCTCGTGTCCCTCTCCGCATTCTATGCAACGTCTGGACGACTACCTCAGGCGCAAGTCTTCGAAGAATCTGCGCTTGATCTCCTTCGCACCATCCAACCTCCTGATTTATCTTCATCTGCCTCCGCACCGCAAACACTTCATTCACTATACATCCTCCACCGTACCTCGTTGATATCGCTTCACTTAGCAGAAGTCCTCTATGCGCTGAAAAACCCACCAGCTGAGTCGATGAAGCGGTTATCGCGGGCGGCTCAGATGTCTGAACAAGTTGCTTTAGCGCTAGCTGGACTACCCCCAATCCATCCCAAGGCCCCGGGCTCCAAACTACCGCATCCACCTAGTCCACATGCGCCACTTCTTCCCGAGTATTCAAAGTCACCATCCATGAAAAAGCCTGCCAAGAGCTTAATTCGGGACGCACGTCGTTCCGCTGTGGAAGCTTGGAATCTCTTGGGAGTGCTACATGAGGGAAAGGGGGACATCAAATCGCTGCAGGCTTCCCGGGATTGCTATGAGCGCGCTTTGGGGTGGGCCGGTGTGACCACCAGTGGGAATGAGATGCCGGGGGAAGGGATTCTGGAGGCGGAGTGGAAGGCCTTGAATGGGAATTATAGCCGTGTTCGAGAGATTCTACAAGCCAAACTCACTGAAGGTCGAGAATAACGCACCACCAATCATCAGCTAGTGCTTTTGGAGACAACGTATAGTGCAGTACAACCGCATCGTCGTCCAGAAATCGGTCCATTCTGAACAACTTTTTGGTTTGGTTCGCGTGTGATTCAGGTCCACATTAATATCGTCCAGTTTCTGATAAATCAAGAGTAACCGTTGCGCTATTTGCGCTGACATTACCCCATAATTTCAATGAGATGTGAACTCATAGGTAGGGCGCTTACATGCTCCGTTGAACCCCTACTTCGTGCGTCGGCTGCCACTACGTATCCGCAATGTCTCCAACAGCCTTAGCAACCGAGCGCTTCCTCACTGACATCAATGCACCAATTGTCGGCCTCCAGGTCGATGGGGCCTTCTCACAGCTAAGGTAGATGGCCATTTCCACCCTCCAAGCGCTTCCATGGACCACGCTAATACCGCCCTCCCCCGTACCATTTCGCCGTGGTTCATACGTATAGTTCTAGGGAGAAACACTACGCTCATTATTTGGGTGAGGCTTCTTGGGCAGGCGCCCGTATCATCTTGGGACAATGGACTCCTTTCACCGAGAAGCTATTCGACCTGTTGATCCTCACATTCAGCGAGAACGGAACGATCACGGACATCAACGCGCTGAAAGAGAAATCCGGCCTCTCGGACGATGAGTGGGATCGCGTCCTTGAGTTTGCCAGCCAAGTAAGCATCTTATCGTCTGACGTCGCATCGCGATCGTTCATCCCATCGTTGACAAATTACCCCAGGCGCTGTCCAACCTTGCGAATTATAAGAGTTTTGGGTTCACCAAGTTTGTCCCACGTGTTCCACAAGAAAAGCTTTCTGCGGTGATTGAGCACTCGACAAATGCCGCGAATGCTGTACCTCTTTGGAACGAAGTACGCAATCGATTCGATAATCCTCGCGGTGACCGGCACACACCTGAATCTCGACATGAATTTCTTACAGTTGCGAGACCACATTTATGCCTTGGAGCCTGAGGCGAGTCTATTCATTGGCAAGCGCAACGTTGGACAAGTCTGCAATTACTATCTCGGAGATCCCATCACCGACGATGAAGTCGCCGCAGTCCAGACTGTTGCTGAGAATATCGAGATTGATATATTGAACACCCGGTACGCGCCCGACTGTTTCCCGACCCTCATGATCTGGTCTACATGACGCACTTCACGCAGTGTCCAGAAGAATGGTCCGAATAATTTCGTCCTCCTGGTGGCGTCCGCAGATACCGAACCGGATGCTGTGCACGATTTTACGCTCAAAGGAGTCAACGCCAAACTGACAGTCAGATATGGCGACTTTGCGGAGCCCCTGTCACGTGTGGTGAAAGCTCTCACCGAGGTACGCACCCTGGTCTGCGTTTATTGGCGTCCCAATAACATTATCTAGGCGAGAAAGCACGTTGCCAACGAGCATCAGGGTGCGATGGTCGAGGAATATATTGCTTCGTACGTGCATGTTGGCGCTTTGGGATGGGAAGTCACTGCTGACTGGGGTCGGACTCAGATTCCGGAGTGGTTCGATCGAAAGACACAAACAGGGTTCTAAGCACTGGGTAAAGGACGTCGGTCCGGTTGTGGAGAGTTACATCGGATTCATCGAGACATACGTGGATCCATATGGTGGTCGTGCCGAGTGGGAAGGTAAGCAGCAGTCGGGATTATCGCCAGGGACCAATCGGTCTTCGTCCAGGTTTTACCGCTATTGTGAACAAGGAGTTAAGCGCGAAGTATGAGAAGCTCGTAAATGACGCACCAAATCTCATTAAAGGCCTCCCTTGGGGAAAGGAGTTTGAGGTCGATGTGTTCAGAAAGCCCGACTTCACCGCTCTCGAGGTTCTGTCGTTTGCCACCGGTGGTACGTAAACCAGTCTTTCTGTGTAAATTCCGAGTCAGCTTAGAATGATCATTCCTAAGGAATTCCGGCTGGCATCAATGTAAGTGTATCTCACCATCTGTGGCATGCCAAGGATTGAACGACAGCGTACAGATCCCTGTGAGCGCTTTGCGTAAACGTCTCTTGGCAAGTTCTGACACCAGTGGCACTTTCACAGAACTACTATGAGATCCGAGAATCGGATGGATTCAAGAACGTCTCTCTCGCCAACATCCTGGGCGCGAAGTCTCCCGGTGCGAAAGAGCATGGCTTCCTGGTATCGAGATTATCGTAACAATTTTCCAGACGAGTTTCCTTTCATCCACCACAATGACCTCGCCCTATACAAGGCATGGGAAACGAAGTCCTTCGAGGTGCAGGTCGCGAACCACGAACTGCTTGGTCATGGCTCCGGAAAATTGCTCAAAGAGGACGCGGATGGCAAGAAAAACTTCGATCCAGAGAAGGTAAGTCGCTGAACCAGCTCGCATCCACGTGTAGTAACGTATTTGAAGGTGATCAATCCTCTTACTGGAAAACCAGTGTAAGTTTTGCCACCGTTGTGTAGTCTATGAAGCTTGAACTGCGAACGAAAGCTCGTCTTGGTATAAACCGGGACAAACGCCCGGTTCAGTACTCGGAGAGGTGTCATCTTCTATGGAGGAATGCAGGGCGGAGGCAGTCGCACTTTTTCGTGAGCCTTTTTTCCTAGTCGCTGTCTATTCCAGTTCTTGATGTCCCGCCCGGCTGGGTCGCAAGTCATCAGCAACACCGAAATTCTCAAAGTCTTCGGCGTGAGTAGACTTCTGTACCGTTCTGGGCGCACCCACTCAGGGTTTTTCACGGAACACGTCAGATCGCGGACGAGAAAGACGTGCATGACATTCAGTACATCACCTTCCTTTCGATGGCTCGCGCTGGCCTACGGGGATTAGAGTTCTACGATCCTGTGACAGGGAAGCACGGACAGGCGCATATGCAGGCCCGGTGTGTTCGGAGCATATCTAGGTATCCCCGAAACCTTCTTACATCAAATGACGATCTTGTTTGGCAGCCTTGGCATAACGCAACATCTCATCAAAGGTGGCATTGCTTGGCTTGAGGAAGTTCGAGGCGAAGACGGTGACCTGAGCGACTTGTTCATTCGGGTGCGTGGTGGTATTCATCGATTGATTGGAAGGAGCTTGCTTATGCCTACATCAGGTTAACCGCGAGAAAGTGCTCTCGCATGGAAAAGAAGTGGTCGGTAAACTCCTTGTCGATCTGCAGGTCCGGAAGAGCACAGCAGATGGCGCTGGTGCGCGCCAGTTCTATACGCAATTGACAACCCCGTTTCCCGCCTGGGACAAGGATATCCGTGACGTGGTCTTGAGGAAGAAAACGGTGGGTGATCTCGTAACTGTGTCGTAATCCTTTAAGAAATTCATTGTTTCCTCCGTGTAGCCCCGGAAGCTATTTGCCCAACCAAACACCATCATACAAGATGGTGAGGTCGTCTTGAAGGATTATCCCCTCACTCCTGCAGGTGTTATCCAGAGTTTCATCGAACGCGGAGTGTAATACCAACAAATCCTATGTTGCGGTTAGAATGCAGTCTTCTACAATGTACACTATTGGAAAGTGAATATGAGTCTGGTGACTTCTAGGGGTATATACAATATCGCGAGTGGAACTGCAGAGAATGCTAGTATCGGTCTAATAGATCATAGAATGTCCTCGAGGTTCATTAAAGTATACGCTATATTACCTCGCGCACCAAGGCGACCACAAGCGTAACACTATAGCAAATCAGAAGATGGGCTTGGAAAGTGTGTCAGGGACGTACTCATCGGGTTTCTTGAGGTGTTCGAATTCAGGTGACGGCCATCCCTCATGAGCAAGCTAGATAGGACTTAAATTTCTGGTACTTACCCCGCCCGAAAATACTATCCCATTCATGGCTGCTGTCTCTGGGGAAACGCGAAGTCAGAGCCATTAAGAGTAGGTTGAATGATGAATGATCGCATCTTACTTTCAAACGGACTGGTCCGTCTTCCGTTGAACATGCAAGCACGTGCATATTCGATAATGCGGTCGGAGATCAGTTTCACCTGCGCATCCTCAGACCCGCCAGTCCGAAAGACGAGACTGCATATGGAGGTAATTTCATGGTTAAAGACGTTGTCTGACAACCCGTCCGTCTAAGGAAAGGGCAATCAGCCACGTAGAGGCCTGTCAGGGTTACCCTACATAGGCAATGACCAGGTCACCATCACGGAGTTTCGTTTCGTAGATGTCAGCCTCGTCAGGTGAATCCGTAATCTCGCCAGAGAGCTTTTGAACGACAGTTGGGATTTTGGCGAGCTGCCTGCAGCAAGACCTTCATTTCGACATGAACCGGGCAGGGGGGTGACAGTGAGACGTACTTGGGACAGTTGAAAAAATGGGTTTGAGCGCTCTGTCTGTGGAACACGGTTGAGGAGCGGATGATCATAAAGCCACTGTCACCCAAACTTTAGGAGAGGATGGTAATCGTCGTCATTGGCAGAGGAAGCAATGCGTTAGGGAGGCCTACTTTGCGGCGCGTAAAAGTCCGGAGGACGCGTTGAGGTTGATGAGACAGGCAGTGCTGGAACCTTTGCATGGATATGAATGAGTTCGTGTTGACGTCCAGATTCACAATGGTCCTTGACACACCTGCCACAACAAATCGTTCCCTCAAAGTGGCCTGGTACGCCAATTTGAGACACTCTTTAGGATGTAACTCCCACCCCTCCACGGCTTCTCGGTCCTCATAGTCCTGTGTGGTATCAACTTCTGGTTCTCCTGGCCAGCCCGCCTTGGCGTAGCGGTGCGAATGGTACATCAGGGCTTGCGAGAACAGGGAAGGGTCAATACCGCTTGATGCCCATCCCCCAACGCCATCGGCGACCCCAAAAGAAACGCCCTGATTAGTGATGACGCGTGAGTGGAGTTCGACGTGGTAGATCACTGAGCTCACCTACCGACTGGTTTCGCATCTGAATACGTGACAGGTGAAGACTGAAGTACTGCAAAGGACGAATCTCTGACGCACGCACCTCTTGTACATAAAAAAAGTCTTCTCCTGGCGTTTTACTGAAACCACTGGGCCGCATTAGCACAAGGTCTCTCCAGCTGCCGATGGCTGTATCCGGGGCGAAGGGCGCGCTTCGCTTTTTCGGGGCATATCCCGGTGGTGCAGATTGCCAGTTCGCGCAGACATGGAACCTGTATGGTCGCGGCATAGTCGAAATATGACGTCGTGAGGTGCGAAGGAGGTGCGAGATGGAAGGCCATAATAAACGGGGGGCCTTCCCACTGGTGTACGGTCGGAGGGTCATAATGGAACCGTCACTTCCGTGCAAAGAGGTGAGTAGTTTAGATTTATAAGGCGCAATGTCTCTCGGCCCGTCATCCGGCAGTGATTACATTACGAACTAGCACGTATCAATACCAAATACCACCCTTTCCGAGGTTTGGACCCCACACACAGTCAGATCAGATGTTTCTTTCTCGCTATTGATTCCTCGATCATCGACTCGCGCCCCAAGATGACCAGTCAAACCCCCTCGATCTCGGATCAGACTTGTCTTGCTTTTTGCTTCCGCTAACAGAGACCATCGGCCGTTTTCTCGCCGCCGCACGTTCCGCTCCCTCACCCAACGACACGTCCACTTTCTGACCGCAGGGCTCCTTCACCGGCAAAGAAACCTGCCTGCTTTTCCGGCCTGGGTCCTGGCTTCGCCGCGGACCACGTGGCGCGGCCATAGATTCCCGTCTGTTGTTCGCCGTTATTCGCCTGGATGAGTCGGGTGGTATCGGAACGGGGAGAGTGGAGATTGGTTTCAGAGATCGCACAGACTTAGGAGGTGCGACCATGACGCTAGTACGCGGTAGAGAGGAAGCCTCTTCGCTGGCTATCTGTGCCGACGATTTCCCAAACGGTATAGCGAAGGGGTTTCTTGATGCGGAGGGATTTGTCGACGACTTCACGCTGTCGCGGGACCCATCTGTCTCTCTCTGCGCAGCGCGACGCCGTTCTGAAAGCATCTCTTGCATCTCTTGCACACCTTTCGTAGCTCGTTCATTCGTTCGGTCGACGGACATGGGCTCCTCAAGGCTGCACGGTCTAAGTGCGGACTTTACGATAGAAGAAAGTTGCGCCTGACTCCATGGTGGCGGCTCTCGATAGAGCATCAGTAGCTCTTGGCCCCATTGTGGCATATGCCTGCGTGGATGTGTCACCGACGGACCGAGGTCCACCGTTCTCCGGGAGTAGGACATCTTGTCCTTGTATTGGGCCGCACAGGCATCAGATTCCGTGGTGACATCGGCGTGCACCGTGTGCAGTTCTGTGGGCCCTGATTCTAGCTCTTCCATGGACCCCTGAGGCAACTCATCTGCTGGGCGCGAACGGGGGGGGCTTTGGAAACTGGGAGTACACTTCGGCGAAGATGGGGGGGTGGAGAAATCCTGGGAGCAGCAACCCCACTCACATGCCGGCAATGCGGCCTTATTCGGATCGTCTTCCATAAGAGAAATACCAATACCAACTAACTCCCTAGCACTTCCACCACGGTTACGATTTGCGTGTGTCAGGTGGTCAATGTGCACGATGCCAAAGTCACTGCAAGGAAGGACACCCTGGGAGTTTGACAGCAACGACAGCGCCTCTAGTGGTTTCGTGGGATGGAATAACCGCTTGTCAGCTGCTGGAAAGAAAGACGAAGGAATCTTCTCCCGGTCCCAAGTGCAGCTCGTGCCTCGAAGATCTAAAAGCATTATTTATCGAGAGAATTCACGATTTGCGCACTGCTTACCGACGACAGCAAGGAGTATGAATGACTCCAGGTATTGGTAGATGGCATTGGTGACTCGTTTGCAGGTATGGAGTCTCAGGATGCGTAGTTGCCAAGGGCCACGCCTTCGGTTAGAAGAATCAGCAGCGTCCTCCTCCTCAACCCATCCCTGGGATCCGGAAAGACGTCGAATTCCTATGGCGGAGAGAGATGAGCGACTGGCGTCGAGAACACAAAGCGTGTGAAGAGCTTTCAAATGGACAATTGTATCGTCGTTAAGATGGGAACATCCTGGGAGTTCTAGGACGGTGAGGAGAGAAAAGTGTTCAGTTGCCGGAACGTGTTGAAGGAGTGGGGTATACTTGTCAGACAGTGCTGTACGGTAGATCCGGAGGTTGTGTGGCAGGTCTGAATATATCTGAACGACAATGGCCCATAGACGAGGATCCAATTTGCTCAAGTCTAAGTGACCTGACTGATTACGTGGGATGAGGGCTTGGAGGATATCTGGATCGCTAGGGCAGGACGGAGGGCGATATGGACGTGGTGGACCATAATGATAGATCAGTTCTGGGACTTGTACGAGGCACTTGATGCAAAAATATGAGAGTGGAGGAATAGGTCGGAGGGACTCAGGAACTTGAAAGCGATTCCCCGTTGTGCCGCTATCTTCGTCATAGTAAGGTCCAGGCTGGAAGTACGCCTTTGGGGGGCTAGTTGAGCTGATTATGACAACGCCTGCATCATCTGAAGACAGGGTGCGTTCGCTTTGCCAGAGTACAATGCGCTTGGTCATACAGTGACCGAGGAACCCGGGTGGACTTATGACCGCGGACAGCGTGGCGCGTCGCGATCGGCGATTCTGGTAATTGTAACGGTCACGTGAACGGTGTGGTCGCCAGGACAATTTTGAGTGTCTCTTGTTTCGTCTCACATTCTGCAACACTCTTCAATATCTTCAATCATAAATCGAACCGCTCGCTACCGTCGCCCACTGTCGACGTTTCGTTCTTTTCCTACTTCACATATTCTTCTCATTCATTAAATCACTGATCTTTTCACGATACCATGGCCGCTCGTCCTGGTTACGCGCAGCTTGACCCCCCAAATCCCTTTGCCAACCCCCCAATGCCACCACTCCCTCATCAGTATCAGCAGAGAAGACGTGACTATGATGCGGAATCAGATTTTAGTGACCCATATGGATCGCGAAATGGGAGTACAGCACATCTTGCCTCCCACTCTCATTACGACGACTCCGGCCAATATGACTCTCCCTGTGAGTATCACTCCCCATTTTCACCTTACCCTTGTCTGCTCTCAACTCCACTAGAGTGCATTGTCTTGTCTCCTTGCACCGAGTCGTCTTTCTCTTTTACTCTGTTGACGGACCTCCGTATCGGAAGTCTTGGTTTACTTCAATATTCCTTCGCGTCGCAGCGCCTGCTTGATCGTACTTATGTTCTGTCATAGACTCCGATGACGGTCACGCACAATCCATCATCTCTCACATGAGCACGGCAACCCGGTCTGGACCAGCGAGCTATGCAGATCCCTATCCAGCATGGTCTGGACGACGCAATCCATTACCCATTTCCTATGAGGAGATTGAAGATATTTTCCTCGACCTTACGCAGAAATTTGGCTTTCAGCGGGACTCGATGCGAAACCAAGTCCGTTCGTGTTAAGAAGCGCTTGAACTATTGCTGACGTTATTCTAGTTTGATTTCCTAATGCATTTGCTCGATTCTCGCGCTTCCCGAATGTCGCCTAACCAAGCTCTTCTGACTTTGCACGCGGATTACATCGGTGGTCAGCACGCCAATTACCGTAAATGGTACTTCGCCGCCCAGTTGAACCTTGATGATGCCGTCGGTCAATCTCAAAATCCTGGACTTCAGCGCTTGAAGAGCGTCCGTGGGGGCAACGTCAAATCCCCAGGTGCAAAGTCGTTGGACAATGCTCTCAACCGTTGGCGTAGTGCCATGAACAATATGAGTCAATATGACCGCCTCCGACAGCTTGCTCTTTATCTTCTGTGTTGGGGTGAAGCTGGCAATGTTCGCTTCGTACCCGAGTGTCTGTGCTTTATCTTCAAATGTGCTGACGACTATTACCGAAGTCCTGAGTGTCAGAATCGCACTGATGCCGTACCCGAGGGCGTTTATTTAGAGACGGTCATTAAGCCTCTCTACCGGTTTATGCGGGACCAAGGCTATGAAGTTGTGGATGGGAAGTTCGTGAGAAGAGAGAGAGACCACCATCAGATAATTGGCTATGATGATATTAATCAGCTATTCTGGTATCCTGAGGGTCTCGCGCGCATTGTCCTCCAAGATAACGTGAGTTTATGAATTCGTTTCCTGGCCTTTTGCTAATCACCCTTTCCAGACTCGCCTTGTTGACGTTCCTCCGGCCCAACGTTTCCCGAAATTCGGCCGCATTGATTGGGGTCGTGTTTTCTTCAAGACTTATTACGAGAAGCGATCAACAGCTCACCTTCTTGTCAACTTCAACCGCATCTGGATTTTACACATTGCGATGTATTGGTTCTATACTGCCTTCAACTCGCCGAGGGTTTACGCACCACATGACAAACAGTTCCCGTCAGCCCCCATGACGTGGTCCGCTACGGCTCTTGGTGGCGCTGTCTCTACGAGCATCATGCTCCTGGCAACTCTGGCCGAGTTCTTTTACATCCCCACTACCTGGAACAATGCCTCCCATCTTACGACGCGCCTTCTCTTTTTGCTCGTGATCCTGGCAATCACGGCAGGTCCAACAGTTTATCTTGCCAAGATAGATGGAGTTCCAACCAACTCAAAGTTCCCTCTTTACCTTGGCATCGCCCAGTTCGCTATATCCGGTATCGTTACCCTCGCATTTGGCATTATTCCTTCCGGCCGGATGTTTGGTGATCGTGTTGCAGGCAAGTCGCGAAAGTACATGGCCTCTCAAACATTCACCGCTTCCTATCCCGACTTACCACGGAGTGCGCGTCTGGCTTCAATCACTCTCTGGTTGCTGATCTTCGGTTGCAAGTTTGTCGAGTCATACTTCTTCCTTTCGTCCTCATTCAGTGGTCCGATTGCCGTAATGGCACGGACCACTGTACAGGGTTGCAACGACAAGATATTTGGCAATGCCCTTTGCTCAAATCAGATCAACTTTACACTCACCATCATGTACATCATGGATCTGGTGCTGTTCTTCCTTGACACGTATTTGTGGTACATCATTTGGATTGTCGTTTTCTCCATTGGGCGTTCATTTGGTTTGGGCCTTTCGATTTGGACGCCCTGGAAGGACGTGTATACTCGCCTTCCCAAGCGCATCTACGCCAAGCTGTTAGCGACTGCTGAGATGGAGATCAAGTACAAGCCCAAGGTACTCGTCTCGCAAATATGGAACGCGGTCATCATCTCCATGTACCGTGAGCACCTGCTATCCATCGACAATGTCCAGCGATTGCTGTACCACCAAATGGACGGTCCCGATGGTCGCCGTACCCTCCGCGCCCCCCCATTTTTCACGAACAACGACGGCAAGGGATTCAAGGGCAATTTTTTCCCCGCTGGCGGAGAGGCCGACAGGCGCATCTCGTTCTTCGCATCTTCCCTTACAACCGCTATCCCTGAGCCCCTTCCCGTTGATGCCATGCCTACGTTCACGGTCCTGGTTCCACATTATTCCGAAAAGATCCTGCTGAGCCTGCGCGAGATTATTAGGGAAGAGGATCACACCACCCGCGTCACGCAACTCGAGTATCTCAAGCAGCTTCACCCTGTGGAGTGGGACAACTTCGTCAAGGACACCAAGATTCTCGCAGACGAGCACCCAGAGGACGATGAAAAGGCCTTTAATAAGTCCGACGATTTGCCGTTCTATTGTATCGGCTTCAAGACGGCATCTCCAGAGTATACTCTCCGCACGCGCATTTGGGCGTCACTCCGCGCACAAACACTCTACCGCACAGTTTCTGGCATGATGAACTACTCGAAGGCGATAAAGCTTCTATATCGCGTCGAAAATCCTGATGTTGTTCAAATGTTTAGCGGCAATACGGATCGTCTCGAACGCGAGCTAGAGCGGATGTCCAGGCGCAAGTTCAAATTCGTTATCTCCATGCAGCGCTTTGCCAAATTCAATAAGGAGGAGCGGGAAAACGCAGAGTTCCTTCTCCGCGCCTATCCTGATCTCCAGATCGCCTACCTTGACGAAGAACCAGGCGCAAAGGGTGTTGACCCGAAGTTATACTCCGTGTTGATCGATGGCCACTCTGAACTGGATGAGACGTCCGGCAAGAGACGTCCCAAGTTCCGTATCGAGCTTCCTGGCAATCCTATTCTCGGAGACGGCAAGTCGGACAATCAGAACCACGCAATTATCTTTTATCGTGGGGAGTATCTTCAGCTCATTGACGCCAACCAGGACAATTACCTCGAAGAGTGTCTCAAGATCCGGAATATTCTGGGAGAGTTCGAAGAATACTCGATTTCTAGCCAGAGTCCCTACGCGCAATGGGGTCACAAAGAGTTCAAGAAGTCTCCTGTGGCGATTATTGGTACTCGCGAGTACATCTTCTCAGAGAATATTGGCGTCCTCGGAGATATTGCTGCCGGAAAGGAACAGACATTCGGCACCATGACGGCTCGCGCATTAGCGTGGATTGGTGGCAAACTTCACTACGGGCACCCTGACTTCCTCAACGCCACCTTCATGACGACCCGTGGTGGCGTGTCCAAGGCCCAGAAAGGCCTACATTTGAATGAGGATATCTTTGCAGGTATGAACGCCTTTGGTCGAGGTGGCCGTATCAAGCATTCGGAATATTACCAATGTGGCAAGGGACGCGACCTTGGCTTTGGGACAATCCTCAACTTCCAGACGAAGATCGGCACCGGTATGGGGGAGCAGATGCTCAGTCGAGAATACTATTACCTGGGCACGCAGCTGCCATTGGATCGTTTCTTGACCTTCTATTATGGCCATCCCGGGTTCCACATCAACAACATTCTGGTTATCTACTCGATTCAGGTGTTCATGGTTACTCGTACGTCTTTTTTATTATCCGTGTTTTCTCTAGTGATGAACTCGCATGCAGTGGTCTTTATCGGTATACTGAACAAGCAGCTGGCAATCTGTAAAGTAGATTCACAAGGCAACGTGATCAGTGGCCAGGGCGGATGCTATAACCTGATTCCAGTATTTGACTGGGTCAGACGGTCTATTGTCTCCATCTTTTTGGTGTTCATTGTCGCATTTCTTCCTCTGTTCTTGCAAGGTTGGTTTGCTGCTACGGTCATAGCTGCCACTAATGCCTCCTTTTTTTTACAGAGCTCGTAGAGAGGGGCACGGGGATGGCTTTGATCCGTCTTGCCAAACACTTCTTGTCCCTGTCGCCAATCTTTGAGGTCTTTTCTACCCAGATCTATTCGCAGGCCATCCTCAGCAACTTGACTTTTGGTGGCGCACGATATATCGCTACGGGCCGTGGGTTTGCGACAACTCGCATCTCGTTTACTATCCTGTATTCCCGCTTTGCCGGGCCGAGCATCTACATGGGCATGCGCAACCTGCTCTTTCTGCTCTACGCCACGCTGTCTATATGGATTCCCCACCTCATCTACTTCTGGTTTTCGGTTCTCTCGCTCTGCATCGCTCCGTTCGTTTTTAACCCTCATCAATTCTCCTACGCCGACTTTATCATCGATTATCGGGAGTTCTTGCGCTGGATGTCCCGTGGTAATTCGCGGACAAAAGCCAGTAGTTGGTATGGATACTGTCGTCTATCGCGAACCATGATTACGGGTTACAAGAAGAAGAAATTGGGGCATCCCTCGGAGAAACTGTCGGGCGATGTTCCTCGCGCTACTTGGAGGACCGTCGTATTCTCGGAGATTATTTGGCCAGTTTGCTTCGCAGTCATATTCGTCATTGCGTATATGTTTGTCAAGTCCTTCCCTGATCGTAATGGTAACCAACCACCGAGCCCACTCATCCGAATTGGTGTCGTTTCCATCGGGCCCATTGTGTGGAATGCCACCGTCTTACTGGTTTTCTTCGTAATCTCTCTCTTCTTAGGCCCAATGATGGCCTCGTGGGCGAAATTCGGCTCCATTATTGCTGCGATTGCTCACTTCCTTGCACTCGTTGGGATCATAGCATTCTTTGAATTTTTCGTACGTGCACTTTGCGAAGGCATTAACATGACTTCTCATCTCCGTTTTTAGTGGTTCCTCGAACTTTGGGATGCATCGCACGCAGTGTTGGGCGTCATCGCTATCATTGCTATCCAAAGGGCCATTCACAAGATCCTCATAGCTGTCTTCTTATCCCGCGAGTTCAAGCACGACGAGACCAACCGCGCATGGTGGACTGGCAAATGGTATGGCCGTGGCCTTGGCGCCTCCGCAATGTCTCAGCCAGCCCGCGAGTTCATTGTGAAAATCGTGGAAATGTCGTTGTGGTCATCGGATTTCTTGCTTGGCCACATGCTCTTGATCATTTTGACACCACCGACTTTGATACCCTTTTTCGACAAGTTACATTCGATGATGCTCTGTAAGATGATGTCTCGTTTGTCTCTATCCCTACTGACATCTTCTTAGTCTGGCTTCGACCTTCGAAGCAGATCCGTCCACCGTTGTTCTCTACAAAGCAGAAACGCCAGAGGCGCTGGATCGTGAGCAAAATCGATAGCTGTTTGTCCTTAACATTGCTGATTCGTCATCACAGGTCTTCAAGTATACGTTTTTTTACGTCATTATGGTCGCCTTTTTAGCATCGTTGATCGCCCTACGTGAGTATCGAAACTAACTGGTAATGCCTCCTACTGATTGGCGATTCGTAGCCGCCCTCTTCCGGAATGAGATTCACTTCCGTTGCACGATTTGTCAAAATATCTAATCTACTAATCTTGTTTGTCGCTAGTCGTACAACTCGGTGCGATGGACTTTCTGGGGTCTGGATGGACCTTTGTACAACATTCATTTACTTTGTGTATAAATAAGGACTTTCTTGTGCAGTCCTCCGTTATAGACATAAGCATTACACTGTGCAGAGTGCAGATATTGAGCTCGTTGATTGTGATTGTAAGCGGACAACTGTAACACGGGCCTGACCTGACACACGTAACCGTAACACCTTAACGCTATCCATCCCGTCCAGATGGACTACTTCTCGAAATTCCTCCGTTCTGGAATCCAGCCAGGCCCCAAACCGATCCAGGATAATGCAACGGAATTTCACAAGTCGTGGACCTCTGTCAAGGTGCATTCCAACGCACTTTTACGTCGACATCTTTCTCATGTTAACGTCAGAATACCCTTCTACATCCAGACGAACGACAGCTTCTGAAGGGTATTGCATCGACTGATGTATCTGCAAACCTGAAAGTGATGGTGGATTTACTTGTGCGCGAATCTACGAGGACAGAGGAAGGGTGTGTATGCCCTCAGCCATTCTCTTCTCTCATATCTACCTGACACCGTCTCAAAGAGGAACGGGTGCCTGCTTGGAATACCTACTGAAGAACGGTGCGTCCTCATCCGCTTCCCCGTGGCTTTCTCCTCAAGGTTTCCAGATGTACTGGGAAGCCTCGTCAGGCTGAGCGAAACCGACCGCCCAGCCGGCATCCAGGTGGAAGTACTACGCGCTGTTCAAAACATGGTCATCCTATTGGATGAGCAGTTTTTGGTCCACTCTGTGGTTCATAGGGCGGTCCTGCGGCTGCTGAGGAACTGTGCCGGTGATGACATTCAGGAGCAACTGGACAATCAAAACCGGAAAGTGATGGGCGCAGCTAAGGACATCGTTCGAAGTTCACCATCTGAGTACGAGGAAGATCGTGAGTTCCCTATCCATCTCACCGTCCGCAACCTCCGACGCAGAAAGCTAGTTGTCAATCTGCTGTGCATTCTATGCAGTCGCATCCGGACCTTTCGCGAACTTCTCATGATTTTCTTTCACGACAAGCACTGGTATCACACTGAGCCCCTGTTCTCCGTGGAGGAAGAGGACGAGGATGATGAAGACGAAGACGATGGAAGTTACGATTCTAGCGACTCTAGCCACACAGAAACTCGAGAGCACAAATCGGAGACAGTTGCGGCAACATCAGAGGTGTCCGCCAACCACAAAAAGTCGGAACACGAATTCCTTCTGTTCAACTATCTTCTACGATTTGTGCACCGGGAAGGCCAAATCGGCGATTTTGCGCGAGCTGGGCTCCTCTTCCTCATGGACGTGGCAATGTCGCCCGGTGACCAGGAGCATCGACTCTCGAAAGACGAATCCTTATTGTCTGAAGGTGCTTATGAAACAAAAACACAAGACCCAATCGCCGATGCTGCACTCTCGTTGGCTGAATACGTTCTGGATGGAGACTTCTCCGACGTTCTTGGCGCTGGCCTTGGGGCTGTCTACTCACAGCTCCCTTCTAAGCTCGAGGTCCACGCACCCGCTATCGCCGAGGAAAACAGAAGCGCCAGCATGGTACTTGGTGGCTGCCCTGTAAATGATGAGCGTACCCAATCCGAGGCGGACGTCCGAGAGTTCAACCGTACGCTCGGGATGGAAAACTCACGGGCGACGGATTTTAAGACCCGCTTGGATCACTTCCTGAAACTCCTCGAGTTTCTCGAAGATATATTCAGGCGCAACGTCTTCAAAGATGACCCCGAAACCAGTTTGGACCCTTCGACACTTGTCGGCACGGCCATTGTGAATTCAATCTTGGAAGCCATTCGCCAGACATTCCTCGAAAACGTCTTATATCCGTCCATTCTGGAATGTTCAGATGCAGACGGAAGCGCCGTAGCCGTCATGTCATACATCGAAATAATGATTCGAACCTTGGAGAAGGGACAACTTACTGATCTCCTCGTCAATTTCCTGGTCAGTGAGGATGACGACGACGTGCCAAAACCTCGGCCTCGGCCACATAGCATGTTGACATTGGGGTCCAGTGCACCAAACAAGGCGCAGGGCACCGATATCCATAGCAAGCTACGTCGACGGCGAAGCAGCGCCATGATGTTGCTGGAGCTCGAGGCTCCAGAATCTACGAAACAATCTGGTTACTTTACGAGTCTCGGTCGTTTCACACTCAAAGACCTCCTGACCTCCAATCTCCGTTCCAAAGACCAGCCCACAGCCGCGGCGGCCTTGCAACTTCTCAACGTATTACTGGTTTACTACAGTCCAGTTTGTGTCGACAAGTTGTTGATTGTCACTCGTGACCCAAATGCAACCAGCTTTCCCGAACCTGCTTTGAATGACGAACCTGCCGCGGCACTAGAGCAGGAGGAGGTTGAGGATTTTGTCTATCCAACAGAGGTACCTGAAGCATCATCCCCACTGCCTCCTAGGTTCGCGCAACCAAGAACGACATATTCGACTCACGAACGCGAGATGGACCTCTATTTAAAGCTTGTCTCCCGTTTGGATCCCTTGCATTCGAGCAATAGCTTCAGCACTGGGTATGACAAATACCTTTGCGATGCAATCCAGGCCATCCAGAGTCATGCATCGTTCTCCTTGGACATCCCAGAAGATATGCGAACTCAGCTGAAACATCGACTTCACCCAACCGATCCCATCCTTTCGGCCATTTTGGAGTGGCTCCGCAAGTTGTTTTCGAATACGCCCGAGTTCAATATCGCATTGACAGGCGCGCTAGCGTCCCTGGCTCACGATCCATTTCGGTCCCTCGCTGGGTGGCTGACGTTCGGCCACGTCGAGGACGCCTCTGGCACAACCCAGCCTCCAGTCGGCAGCCATGGTCAAGGTGCACCAGTGGATGGGGATGACAGGTCGGCGGATCACTACATCGAGGAGATGCTGGCATCCGAATCAAGAACGCTTCCTGCGTCGAGTTTGGACGATGGGTCCCGACCCGTCGTCCTCCTCATATTCCAGGGTCTGGTGGCCCAGCTTGAGCGGTACCGCCAGAGCGTTGAGAATTTCGACAAGTATCTCCTCGAGCGGCGACAAGGTCTCCTGTTTTCCGAAAACCTGACCGATGCACTCACACTAGCGCTCGACCTCGATGATACTAGTGGCACCCCAATCCTCCAACCAGCCACCCCCGCCGGCGCGGTTTCGGAGAGCCCACCGAAGTCGATCCCAAAAGTGTCTGGATCACTCGTCTCTTTCCTGACGCCCAGGAAATCGAAGCCTACGCCGTCGAAAGCGTTGCAGTCGGGCGCAGCGTCGGTGCCGACGTCTTCAAAGACCGTTGCGGCCAGGCCTTTTGGTTCTCATTACCAACACACTAGTTCGGTCACGGTTGAGCCCTTTGAAGCGCCAAGCCCATCGGAAGGACCCTGGACACCAGCACGCCTTCTCAGGTTTTCTGCGGAAGAGGAGGATGTTTTCTCCTCTAGCTGGGAAGAGAGGCCCAGGAATGCGGCCGGCTCGAGCTCCCAACGGGAGGAACATGTGCAGGGCCCCAAAACCGTGACCTTATCACGATTACTGGACAATATTGTCGTTCTGGAGGAGTCTATTAAGGAAATGGCTAGCATCATCCAGGCGAGGCGGGCTCTCGGTATTGACGCGGTCCGCTACATGTAGACTTATCGTGTGTAGGATTTTATAGCCATGCGACCATACATCCTAAGGGTATTTGGATCGTTTTATACCGTAGATACTCTATATGTGTACATGTAAGCTAGTCGACAACAGACAAAATAGCAAACTGAAAAGACCAATGGCGTCATGGCTTGCGAGCACGTCCGGCTCGTTTGCTCTTCCCCATCGACTTGTCAGCTTCCGCGCCCTTGTCTTTGAATAATTTCTGTTGCAACTTTGCGAATTGATCGTCGTCGAGCGTTTCAGGATCGGGTTCAGGCCCGCGACTCCTTTTCTTGGGTGACTCGTCAACCTCGCCATCCTTCTTTCGCTTCCCTTTTGCACTGGGCTTGGGCTCTGCGTACTTGGCAGCGAGATTATCGAGGAACGCCCCGGCGTTCTGTCGCTTCTTAAGTATGAGAGCCTGCAAAGTCGAATGGTCCTCCTCCCCATCGCCCCCTCCTTCACCCTCGCCCTCCGCCTTCTTACCCTTACCCTTGCCCTTGCCTTTGCCCTTGCCCTTCCGAGGACCGGCCTTGCCGCTCCCGTAAAATTCGTCCCAGACGCCGAGCTCCCTGGCGAGTTCCTCGGCTTCCCCGGCCTCCTTATCCGCCTGCTTCTTGCGGACGAGCTTGGCCTTTTCGTCCTTCGAGCTCTTTTTCCACGTCGCTGTCGCGATCAGCTCACCCTTGGCGATCAGGTCGGAGATGGCCACCACGAAGCGCGCCTCGTCTTCGTGCGTGGAATGGGGGATGTGAGTCGCGATGTCGCCCAGAGAGCCACCCGTCTCCTCGTACGCCGCCTTCAAGTCATCGATCTCCTCGCGCGAGCCTGTCTCGAAGATGATAGTATACCCACCCCGATGGCACGACGTGGCGAGAATCCCTCTCACCTTGGTATTCCTTCTTTAGCTGGTCTAGTTTGTCTCTCGTGACGCTCTCGAAAAGCGCCTCGAAATACACCTCCCAACCATCCTCTCCGTCGGCCAGGTCGAAACCTTCCTCAGTGCTGCCGGTAGTGTCATACTTCGCGCGGCGCTTCTTGTCGCTGAGGACAGCATACGCGAAGCCTACTTGCTGAAATTTTCGAGACGCGGCTTGCTTGGTGTCCTCATTGGAGGTTGCGTGTTTGTCTGGATGGTAGATGAGAGCCAATTTACGATATGCTCTTTTGATGACTTCCTCCGTTGCAGTAGACTGGATACTGAGGACTGCGTACAAATCCACATCTTCCTCGTCGAAAAATAATGATGTGGGATTGTTTGAGTCCATATGACGGACAGCGATGAGGAGGACAGTTTATGATGACTTAGCAGTACACGAACACTTCCAACGTCACGGATCACATGAGTATATTATGTCATCGGGACAAAATGAATTATGATATCGGCATAAATCCAATCCTAGGATCGAAAGTCTATCACAGAAGGTATACAGGTATACAGAAATGCCCTTGCATCGACTCCATAAAGTGGGAAACGCATTAGGGTAACTTTGGTCGATCACTCGATCGACAACCGTGATTCCAATGGGTAGCCAAGCGACTCTTCAGGTTTCTCTCTATTGCCGCCTTTGAACTTGGACCTTCGCCCTGTCTGAAGGAGGGTATCTGTGGTACGTGTCAGTGACGAAACTGACGGACATACCAACGGAAAGACAGACAGCGCGAGACAAACTGACCAGAGGTCTTGGATTCATATAAACCCTTTCCGAAGTCAGAGAAACACTTAAGGCCAACGCCAAACGTTGTCAGCAGCAAAAGTATGGAGACAATCGCTATCAAGAGTCCGTATGTCAACACAACGACAAGCCAGGCACCATGGGCCGCGGATACCCACCAAATAAGGTCAACGTCGCCCGTGTCGTTTCGTATTGAGCCTCTGAACTTGGATCATAGAAACGAACCAGCTTGTAAACTGGCACATATGAGATCAGGTCATTGACTGGGCCAACAAAAATAACATACTAACTGCGGAAAAGCTGAGTCGTTGCGAGAGACATAGGAAAATAGATTCACTTACAGTACGTTTCGGATGCCAGCATCAGGAACAAGGAGAAGGCCATCAACCTTGCCGCAAATGTCATGTCAGGTAACGAAAGGACATCTAGCCCCACGGTACGCACGCTCTGATTTCCCGTTGGACGGCGATACTGCAACCAAACAGGAGCACCAGAACCACAGGAATCGCTGCGATTGTCAAACCAAACTCGGCTGAATTCTTCGAGAGCACAACGATGAGAAGCTAGAGGCAAGCGTCTCGGTAAGACGGCGAAGCAAAAGCATGTGGTGACACATTACTTGAATGGTAATGCCGGTGAATGCAAAGAAGTCGAATTTCAGGAGGCAAATCAGTACTTCATAGAATTGGTACATTGCTTTAAAGTTTGCCCATCAGCATAGACAGTAGCAACGATGTTCGAAAAACTGACTCTTCATAGCACGATTTGCTCCTACAATCCGGAACACAGCCCAGCTGGGTCCGCTCAAGGTTAAGCTCCCTAAGTCGAATGCTAATTGCTTACCCGAATTCGTAATATAGTGCCCGCACGAAAAAAACTATGATGATCCATGATACCCCAATGATAACTGGGACGGCGATGAGTAAATGTTCCACCCTGCTGTACAAGGTGCCACGGCCACCGCAGGTCTTGAGAGAACAAAATGATAAGTCCTTAAGCACGGAAATACCTAAAGGTTGGACATACGACAAAGCTGACTGAAGCATCGCAATCGGGTGTCCGTACTAAGGCAATCTTGGTTTCATGGATTTGTATCGCGGCAAAACCAACGAGCGCGGCATGGAACACTGATGCGGCAGGTGCGATGAGCCCACCCAATACCTCTCGGTCAAGTAAAAGGGAACGCACATAGGATGCCTGCAAGCTGAATCACATTTCGTAAACGGAGGGCATCAAAGGCCATCAGCAGCTCAAATAATCTGCCCTCAACATCAGAGACAACGAGCCAAGAAGGTAAGTGAATACCCTCACTCGGCGAGAACGAAAAGAGCCAGATAACAAGGGATGGTCTGAGAGCAATCAGATCAGACATGTATCAAATGAGCAAAGCGTACATACCTTGTAGTTGGTGAGGTTGAGGTCAACATGTTCCGCGACCTGAGACCGAAGTTAGATGAGCGCGTGAGCAATATCAGGACAAGTGCAGACAATGCGGAATACGATGGCTGTGATGGCCACAACCGCGACAGCCTCTGAAAACGACGTCAAGAAGATGGGCATTGACCTTGCATGGAATGGCTTACGGGTGCAGACTGCGGGAGAAAACGGTTAGAGGATCGGGGACGGAAGTGGAAAGATCGATATGCTGACTTGACACAATGAAGGCCCTTTGTGCGCGTGTTCCCAGGAAAGGTTCGACGGCCATTTGTCGAGCTTGTAATTGTGGTGAGAGTCGTGGTCAGGGAAAAACGTCGGACGATGCAGAGTACGGCTGTGACCGGGCACCTCGTTGCTTACGCAATCAGCATCGCTTTGCAGACCGTGAGCTCCTCGAGCCAGAGTATCTCTACCGTTACCAGCACTTTCCTATACCACTCCTCTCTCGCCAACTTCATCTCCTCCTCTACACCCTCTGTCCCTCTTTCCGCCCTCTTTATGACTACTGCGCATATATCTCGTACGCTCTCCTCGCAGGCCTTCTCGTTCTCTTCCGACACCAATTCCTCATGTCCCAATATAGTATCTCGCCATCGCCTCGCGACTGCAGTCATTTCTCCCTCGGATACAGCCTCTGCGCCTGCTGGGAAGCTGTGGTGTAGCCTCAGCGCCGTAATAAGACGGAAGGAAACGTGTGCCGGCAGCGGTGAACAATGCATCGTCCAGTCCCTTCCTTAGTATATCAGCGCCATGCCAAACTCTGAGGTGCACAGATTCGATCAATTACCCCCAATACCCCTCCGTGTCAAGGGTTCTTTTCACGAATGAGCCCGTTCCACCTCGACAATCCAGCAAGCCCGTGACAATGTCTTGGACGTTCACCTCGCCTGGGTACGCTCCGGACATGAGCTTCTCCGACGTGATCGGGTTCACAAATCCATACTCTACGAAAAGGATCCGGTTTGCATGCCATCCGTACCTTAACGTTATTTCCTGATCGCGGGCAATGCCCTTGTCACATGCAACACACACGAGGTCCGTGTGACCGCCTGCGCCAGGCGAGCATCGCTGCCCGATCTCGGATCCCGCCGCGCGTACTGGCTCCATTGTTGGCTGCATCCAGGCGTGGTTTGCAAAATCGAACACGGGGCATAGGCTCATGTTGCTGTCCTTGCCCAGTCCGAGATCATCGTAGAGACAGCGCGTATTTACTACGCCAATGCCGATCAAAACCAATTCTATTTTAAGTTGAAACGGGCTTCCCTACCGTTCAACCATGCCCACATAAAGTCCAAGATCAATTCTGACTGTGCCCTTGTCCTGCGAAGCCGTGAAGACAGATCAGGAAAGTCGCCCTGACCAAAGTCATTTAAAAGGGGCATTGGCATCTAAAGAGTGCGCGCAGGCCCCACCAGGTATTGCTGGACAGCCTCCCAATCTTTCCAAAAACGTTTCTCGAGTAAGAGAAGATCGGACAGCACGGAAGGCGGCAATGAGCCCAAAAGCCTGTGCTCTTCTCGGGATCCTGCGCCCAGAGTCTGATGTACGATCCAAGTCAGAGGGTGACTGTCAAAATCCCGCGGCAGGACGGATATGTATGGCCCGAAATGAGGGTCATCCGACTCGCAGCCTGGTGCGGGTCTATAAGATGATAAGTGTAATGAGATGAGTTGTGTGGCTGTCAATCGTTTCGAGTAGGGATAATGTCCTAGTGTCTGCATGTTGACTTTGGTCTTACGGGGTAGTGTGAGGAGCGGAGAGTGACACTGCAATCAAACGAGTATCGTGAGTGGATCTGGTGCACCCAGGCGGGCATTCGGGCACAAACGGGAATGTCGACGATCGCAAACAGACCAAGCCCTGAGCCTGGTAATACCAGTGATTGTGTTGGTCTTTGATGGTTCGGAGATGTGGGAGATGGAAAGAGTTCGTACCGGGAACGTGCTTTGGTCGAACGAGTAGATGATCTTCGTCGACCATCATACCATGCCCTTTAAGCCACTCCAACAACGCCATCCATCGTCGTTCATCGTAGTCAGCCAGACCAGATTCAGACATGGTTGTAAGGAGTTGACTTAGCCCAGAAGAACCCTCTGCGGCAAGTCTTATCAGGTAATCGCCGAACCCAATCATCTGCGCCTTCACCCCTGCTCATCCATGTCCGTCTTCAACTCATCCAGATTGCGTGGCAAGACCGTCCTTATCACTGGTGCGAGTGCCGGTATCGGCGCGGTACTCATTCCCAGCAGCGTGCACTCTACCTATAACGAAGCGCTGACATCACAAACACCCCTCAGGCCACCGCCATGTTGTTTGCAAAGGTACCAACGCTACACGCGTTATCGTCGCCCTTCACAACTCGATGGCCGTCTTTTAACGCGCTGTCATCCAGGCATGCTCGAACCTGATCCTCGTCGCGCGCCGAGCAGAGCAGCTGGAGAAAGTCGCAGAGGATGCCCGCGCGGCGCACAGTGCGGCCGGCGTGCAACAAGGCGGGAAAATCGCCACCGTGCAGCTTGACGTGACAGACCCGGCGCAGGTGGCCGCGCTGTGGTCAAAGGTACCGCAGGAGCTCCGCGACGTCGACATCCTCGGTGAGCATCACTCAAATCCCGATCCCTCGACGGGGTGTCCGTCACCGTGGGCTTCGACTTCCTGACCCTCTGTTTTCGAAACTGAACACGACGTCGCGGCCAGTCAACAACGCCGGTGGCGCGCATGGCACCGATCGTGTCGGCGATATCCAGGACAAGGACATCGATACCATGTTCGCGACGAACGTACTCGGCCTCATTTCCCTCACGCAGCTCCTCGTCAAAGGTCTGTCCTGTCCGTCCGTCCGTCTCACCTTACCCCAGGCCCCTTGCCGTGTCCCCCATCCTCTCACCCCCTCTTCATCTCTCGCGGCGCCCCAGCGATGTGACTGAGATCAACTACTCACGAAAGACTTCAAGGCCCGCAACGCGGGCCACATCATCAACATCGGGTCGATCGCGGGAAGGGAATCGTATGCGGGCGGTAGCGTGTACTGCGCGACCAAAGCTGCCGTGCGCGCGTTCACCGGTTCCCTCTTGCGCGAGGTTGTGGATACGCCCATCCGCGTGACCGAGATTCAGCCCGGTGCGCACGTTGCTCTGCTCTCCACTCTTTTGTCCTTTCCCCTCATATGCGCACTTCTTTTGATTCTGCACCGCTTCGACAGGCATGGTGGAGACCGAATTCTCCATCGTACGCTACCGCGGGGACAAGTCCGCAGCGGATAAGGTCTACGATGGTTTGCAACCATGTATGTGCGCTCTTATGTCCCGATGATCGTCTCAGAGGCTCATGCGCTCATGGTCTCATAGTGACAGCTGAAGACATCGCGGAGGAAATCGTTTGGGCAGCCGCGCGCCCACTGCACGTCAATATTGCCGAGGTTTTCGTCCTCCCGGTCAACCAGGCCAGCCCCACGCTAGCGTTCCGTGGAGGATCCAAATGATGTGTCTCGCCATTTCGAGTTTAACGGATGTACTGTATAATAGTCGGTGATATATATACTGATAATACATGACGATTTCCGTTACACGAAATCAATAAATCAAAGCGACAGCGACAACACGGGTAGATGGTATTTATCCTTTCGATTTCTTGCTCTTCCCCTTGGACAAAGATTTGGGCGCATCAATTTCAGCCGCCTCAGTGTCATCATCGTAAACATATTTTTTGATGACGACATTCTCCTGCACAAGGTCTTTTAACGGAGAAGTGGGATTGGCCATATTACCGAGGCTGTCCAAATGCAATGCCTGCATAGTCACATCAGCGAGGGTGCCCATAGCTTGGAAGACGTGTGCAGTTACCTTTGCTGAATCGGCTAGAGCCCCCCTGGCGCAGGTCACAGGCGCTTGGGGCCTGTCACGCACCCGCGACTGTAACGGTAGGTCGTCGAAGTAGATAGTGGTGAACAGACCCCGGTCCCATCTCACGCTTTTCGCTCTAGCACCCTCCCCAGGCTCTCCCGTTTCGCCAGCTCGTGCTCTCTTCTCTGATCGCTTTATTCTCTCTGGACTCTCATAGTCTCCCTCGTCCCCAGGTCCACGTCGATGTCGGATTGGTTTGCCATCAGGTCCGAGCAGTAAGCCCTCCTCATCATCGCCAGTCAAACTCGAATCCTCCTGAAGCTCAGAGGCACGTCGTGCCCGGCGCTCCGCGCGCTCTTTTCGCTCCTGGCCTTGCTCGGTCATCCGTTTCTCATCGATCGTTTTGAGTTTCGTAGTTGGACTGCCAGGGCGCATGCCTGGTTTGCGGATGACTTCCGTTTCGAGGATGGCGACAAGATTGTGTTGATTCTTCGCAGTATTTGTGGTCGTTAAAGCTTTGAGCGCGAGCGCGCTCATGGACGAGAACGCGCCTTCATACTGTGTTTCGGCGGGGCGACGTCGGCGTGGTTGTAATGGCCGGACGGGACCAAATACATCATTTGTGGGCTGCGGGTTTCGACGCGAGCGTGTGATGCGCGTAGTACTTGATGATAAGCCGTCAGAGGGAGAGTTGGAAAAACTCGCATCAAATTCGGAGGGTATAGTATTTGGCCCAATATATGTTTGTAATGCAGGTTCGGTTTGGAAGTCGGGTGCAGTAGGCTGTTCGGGAGTCGTATGCAATGCTGGCGGTAGAGTAGGAGGCGGGGCTGGCGGAGATGTATGAGAATCTGGAAGAGAGGACACAGCAGGACATGTTCCTAGCTGCTCTCCAGGTTTGGCAGTCTCATCCACAAAAGCTTGAGTTTCGGGACTGCGCGCTGCGCGCTTCTGCGCAGCGGCGTCTCCAACAACTGTTCTGACGTGGCCTATTCTGGTCTTCTTCGCAACCGGACCAGAGTCTGGCGGTTGTGGAGGAAGAACGAATGGCGGCTTTTGCCTTGGCACGGATGTTACAAGACGCGCAAACGCGGGTTGAGTAGCTTGGGGTGAGGATATCTCCTCAACTGAACGTTTCCGTTTTAATGACGGGGACGGTTGAGGGAGAGCTGATGCACTCGTCTGGGAACTAGACGGAGCACCAAGAGCAACAGCATGAGAATCTACGGGCTCTTCAGAGCTGCTCCCGCTTCCGGCAGCATTCACACTCCTCACCAACCGCACGGGCTTTGTCTTCCAGGCCAGTTAGCAGACGAACATTTTTACGATTTTTCACCTACTCACCGGAGCTGCACCAGAGGTCGGGCGTTTTGTCATGAACAGCCTGTGCACAGACTCCTTTCCTTTAACTTGCTGCTTCTCTTTCTCTGGTGGTTTGGCATAGGGCTTCACACCAATCCGCGGAATTTTACTTCCGGCCATGGAGGACGCTTGTCGCAACGTGGATTTCGAGAACGGGCTTGACTGGGTCGGCTTCGTTGGCGAACCCACATGCTCCTCTGGAATAGTGCTCGGCAGTCTTGCATCGACACCAGTACGGATCGGTAAAATTGGGATCCTCGTTGTCTTGGAAGGGCTCGAGATTTCAGAGTCTGATGCGGACCTCTGGAACGGTCTTCCTGGATGACGCCTTGACGAAAATTGAGGCTCTTCTGATCCATATCGCATTTTCTCAGATAAAGTAGAAGCTGTGGGTTTGGCTATCCAAGATGGGGCAAGCACAGTGTGATTTGCTACGTCGGGGGAAGGTCGTCGAATGGGGCTGCGTGTCTGGTCTTCTGGTGTATGACGTGAGAAGACCGGGCGCCCAAATATACCAGTAGATGGGCCGGAAGAAAAGTCCCTCCGAGGCGACGCCGACCCCTGTGCAATAGCTTCTTCGATGGGTATCCGCGCCGCTGGCGTGCGAGTTGGATCATGCAGTGTATTGTAAAAGCCAGGCTTGCTCGGCGATCGGCGATTCGTGATGTGGCTACGCCAAGGACTACGCTGAGAAGGCGGTCGTTGGATGGCTACGGGAAAATTTTGCTGCTTGGGCGATGATTGATGTTTAGGCGTGGATGGCAGGTCGTGAGACAGTTGATTAGCAGGGGAAACGGAAGCGAGGGCAGGGATCTGATCGAGGGATGTGGTTGGGATATTTTCTGTAGTTGACAGTAGATTATAAAGGACACCCTCTGACACAGGAGACAGGGACCCAAGCTCCCGAACCTGACGCCGTGGTTCAGTACGTTCAGTGACGACACCACGTCCGATTTGCTCGGAAGAGCCCGTATCGGCCTTCGACGGACACGTGTCCGGATGATCTACATCCTGCGGGACCAGACCGCTCTCAGTCGAATGGAGGGATGGACAATCTGCTTGCGAGAAGCGGAGAGAATGGAGTTGGACGGGTGACCCCATGGCACGCGGGTTGGTTGCAGGAGGTGAGGTCGTGATTTTGGAGGGCGAGGTATGGCCTTGCTCTGGCCCTTCGATCTCAGGAGAACAGATCCGTGGATTAGACAATGTGGTCTGAAAGGTGGACTCCAACCCTCTCAAGAAGAGGCCATGATTTCTCGATGGGGTAGGAGCTAGAAGGTCGGGAAAGGGCTCAACAATAGGCTACGAATGATGGAATCAGCCAAGGTGAGTAGGTTACACGTATCAAATTGAGGTGACGCACGGCAACTTTCGGGACGTCTGAAAGATTGTCATCGTCGAATACTATCAAGTCTGCAGACGCATTGGTGGGCAAAGAGGTGGAGCGCCTGGGGCCGAGTGACGTGAATGGTTCATGTGAAGCCGTTGGGGGACTGGGTGCTTGCGCTCTAGGCGATTGTCCATCTGCAATAGCTGATCCTAACGTCTGAGAAACAGCTGAACCGGAGAGAGGATGTCGCTCTGTAGGGATCGGAACGGTTGGATCGTCACTTTCTTGTCCCAGAGACGGCATCTGGGGTGGGGGTGAAGGGTTGTCGTGTGCCCGAGATATCTTGGTTGCCAATGCGGAGGCGGGTTCTGAATCTATGTCTTCATAGGACATCTCAGGAAGCAGCGGTCTTAACAACAGAGATCCTTACCGTCCTGTGAGCTATCCTCGTCGGGCGTGGAGGGCAGGGTCAATTTAAGTCCTCCTGATGTTGCCCCGACCTCCATCTCCTCCTTCCGCAAAGGAGAAGGGTGTTGTTGCGAGTTTTGCAGGGCTGAAAGCCGTGGAGAACGACGGACGGGTATGGACGTAAGGTTGCTCCGCTTATGAGTGGCCACGGCGATGAGCCTCCTCTCTGGAGATTGGATAGGACCGAAGTATACATGGGAGACAGTATCATTATTTTCACCATCCAGACTAGATAATGAGGAAGAAGCGGGGGATTGTGGGATGGGTTGGTGTTGAAGGGCGACGTCGAAGGACATTAGTGCGAGGATGCCTTGAGGCGGACGTCAAAATCCACAAACATTCAACGCGTTTGGTCATGTGATCGAGCCCGACAACTGATATGGCAGTCCCTGGACGGTGAGACCGAGGTCCAGCACCGCTTTGGGACCCGTGAAAAGTGAAAAGTGAAGCTGCTCGCTTCAGTACCGGCTATCAAGGAAGCCATGGGGTCCTGCGTCGGAAATGGAGGGCGATTCTGGCCTTCATAACTCTGCCCTCCACGACCACCATGGGTTCTGCTATGGCTACTCTAGGTTATCAGGCCACTCCAAAGACAAATTTCTCTTCGAGGCTTGCGTACGTCTCACTGAGGCAGCCCGCCGCCTCGGAGAACACTTCGCTTCGCGCTTTGCTAGAAGTACACTGCCCAAGCCTTCTACGTGAGTTTCGTCCGGCCTGGTGGTTGTTCAAGCGAGTAGCCCAGCTCTTCTCATGCTACGACGTGCTCACGCAACTATAGTGGACACCTACAGACTCTGTACGCCGTTCTTGGTGATTTTTCTGTCGTGGACCCGGTTACATACAATAGGTGAGCCATTTCTCGACGTCATGCGAGCCGCATATGTTGATGCACTTCGCAGGCGACTACTTCAAACTAAGGACGGTGGGACATTGTCAGATCATCCGTCTCAATGCCGAGGAGCTCTGCTCATTGTTGCAATAGAGGCCTCGATTTTACACCGCCTGCTTCAGATCGTGTCCTTCCAGATGACACACCAATCATTGTAATTTTGCACGGCTTGTCTGGTGGTCCGTGCCTATACCTGACTGTTGTTTGTCCATCGTGCCTAACACGGTTATAGGATCACAGGAATCTTACGTCCGCGCCATTCTTGCCCCTGCAGTAACGCCGATTGAACAGGGAGGCCTCGGATACAGAGGCGTGGTTGTCAACTCCCGTGGATGTACGTTCTCGATCTAGTCATGGAAAGTCCATGCCACTTATCGGAGTCACCAGGCGCAGGAGTTCCACTCACCAGCCCGCAGCTTTATTCGTCCTGTCATACAGACGATCTCCGACAGGCTTTGCTTTACATCTCGCATCGCTATCCCCGAGCCCCGCTACTAGGCCTAGGATTCTCCCTAGGTGCTAATGTCTTGACACGATACGTCGCTGAAGAAGGGGAGAAATGCAGGCTGGTCTCTGCTTGCACTCTCGCATGTGTATGCTTATCTCCCTTGAATCTTGTCATGTCATTAAGAACATCTTCCAGCCGTGGAATCTCCCGAAGAATTCAGATGCGTGCGTTCATGCTCATCTTGTTGTCCGCATGAGTCTCCCGTTCATACTCCCTGCAGATTACATGGGCGCTGGTTACACCGCAATATCTATGCTAGAGGAATGGCCAGAAACCTAAAGCGACTGCTTTCACGACACGTTGATTCTATTAAGAAATTTCCCGACTCACGACTCGCACAAAGTCTCCCGGAGCTATTCTCCCATAAATCTCTCACATTGGAACAGTTTGATAACATGATAACCGCACACGCCGGTGGCTCATCCCCACCATTTCCATTCGATAACGTACGCGAGTATTACACGTATGCCTCGTCGGACAAGGTACTCGGTGATGTGCGCATACCATTCCTCGCAGTCAACTCGGACGACGATCCTTTGGTGAGGCACGTTCCCGTGTATGAGACTGACAACGAGTGGGTGGTCTTGGTGGTCACACATGGCGGGGGGCACATGGGGTGGTTCGAAACGACGGGGAAAGCAAAAATCAAGAGGTGGATGTCGCAGCCAGTGCTTGAGTGGCTCAGGGCGACAGCTGAGAAAATCGATGTACCACAGCGGGTCATGCGGAACATAGAACTCGTAGATGGCTGGTTGGTAGAGAGTGGACGGGAACACCTCGGTTGTAGAGACAATGGCGTGGGGGGGGAGATAGAAGGTGGGATGAGACAGAGTGACCTTCTTGCTGGCCTTTGACGGACACATGTAGTAGGACTTGTTCCTTCTCTTAGCTAGATGTTGACCTGCATTATCGGCCACAGTAGGCCACGTCCCACTGTCATATGCTGCCGCCGCTCATTTGTATGTGCTGACCAGGCAGACCAGCTGTCTCCGACGAGACCAGAAAACCACAATCAACGTCACGGTAGACTCGGAGGCCAGCTCCACGCTGACTGGCAAGTAACGTAGACTCCGAACAAATGCTACGTAAATAGAGTCAAATTCACGGCAACTTGATGGGCAAAGGCAAATACAATGACAGAAAACAATTAATTTACGCCAAGACGACTCGCTTCGAACGTAATGGTTATGGCAAGGTTTACATATTGCACGGCAGGAGAGGGATGGGGTGTAGAAAATGG
>Ga0137394_10000212_pt1 | contig 40310 bp, 39 predicted proteins | sample czobulk116metaG_FD_108278 | JGI IMG/M metagenome (GOLD analysis project Ga0137394, IMG submission 108278) | Vadose zone soil microbial communities from Angelo Coast Range Reserve, California, USA - czobulk1.16 metaG | ecosystem: Environmental > Terrestrial > Soil > Vadose zone | place: USA... | reverse complement strand
GGCCTCGGAGTGCGGCAGCGCATCGGCGACCGGCAGCGGCGCGAAGGCCTCGGAGTGCGGCAGCGCATCGGCGACCGGCAGCGATGCGAAGGCCTCGGAGTGCGGCAGTGCATCGGCGACCGGCAGCGGCGCGAAGGCCTCGGAGTGCGGCAGCGCATCGGCGACCGGCAGCGGCGCGAAAGCCTCGGAGTGCGGCAGCGCATCGGCGACCAGCAGCGATGCGAAGGCTTCGGAGTGCAGCAGCGCATCGGCGACAGACGGCGGCGGCGCAAAGGCCTCGGGCTGCGGCAGCGCAGCGGCGAGATGCGCCGCAACGGCTTCGGGCTGCGGCAGCGGCGCGACGATAGACGGCGGCTGCGCGACGGCCTCAGGCCGCGGCAGCTCAGCGGCGATACGAGGCGGCGGCGCGACGGCTTCGAGCTCGGCGACAGACGGCGGCCGCGCGACGCCTTCGGGCTGCCGCGGTGGCGCCGCCTGGCGAGGAAGCGTTGCGGCTGGCACGGCATTCACGATCGTCGGCATAGCCTCGACTCTGGGTGTCGGTAGCGTCGGCCGCTCCCAGATCGACGCGGCGGCCGGCTCCGGCTCGCCAGTGTCCATGTCGACGTCGATCTCGAACTCCTCATCGCTTCCGTGCGCCCGTGGCTTACCGATGGCTTCCGGTTGCGTGTGTGCCGGCCACAGCTGCGCCTCATCCGGGATCAGCAGATCCTCGTCGGCGTTGAACGCCTGCCGGGTGTCGGTCGCACCAGTAGACCCGAGGGCGTTCGTACCTTCGTTGAAATGCTGCGCCACCGCGACCGGCTTCGACATTGGGGCCGACGCAACCGGCGGCACGGCGAGAGTGGCGGCCGCGGGTTGCGGCGCGAACGGCAGAGCGACAGGTTGCGCAGTCTGCTCCGGCACGACGCGCTGCTGCGGCGCCTGTGGCGCGGCGACAGGCTGGGGCGCAGGCGACGCGGAGGCCGATCCGAAAAACTCTTCGGGCACGCGGTCGTCGTCCACGACCCGGCGGCGCCGCATCTCGACCCACACGTCATCGCCGCCGCGCGCGGCAACGACCGTGAAATGCTCACCGGGGAACTCCGGCGCCGGCGGCAGCTCGTATTGGACCGCGCCGAACTCGTCGAGCGCATTCTGAAGCTCGATCGGCAGGAGCTGTCCGACGATACCGTTGACAGCCTCCAGTGTGAGGCCGCGGCTTGCGAGCTCAACCTGGCCCGTCGGCGACACCACGTACGGCTTGTCGCCAGCGTGGATCACCATTGCGTCGCCATCGACCTTGACGATGGCCTGGAGGAGAGAGAGAACGAGGCTCATCTATTCACGCGATTGCACACATCCGCACGTTCGCACACGAACAGCACACAGCAGGTTGTGTCGGCTAAATAGTCGGTGGCCATTAGCCATTAGTCGGGAGTTGTCAGGCGCGGCGTGGCGTACCGACTTCGTAGATGCGTACGAGCTCGACGATCTTATAGCCGCGGGTCTGATACGGAGGCACGATCCGCTCCGCGCGCAAGTACTGCAGCATCCCCTCGTCGCCGTAGTCAGGGGCGCCCACAGCGGCAATCGCCGTCAGCGCGCTCTCGAGCCCCGACAGGGTCATCGCCTTCTCGGTGACGGTCCGCACTCCCGGCAGCACCCCGAAGCGCTTGATGCGCTCGTGACGGTCGTTCGTGGCGAATCCGACGAACAGCTCGTTGCTGATGAAATTGTAGTCGGCGTCGGATCGTGTCGCGGGCGCGTCTTCGACGCGAACGAAGCGGACGGCTTCGATCTCGCGCAGCCGCTCGATCAGGAGCTGCGTGAAGGTGCCTTCGCCTGACCAGGCCGACGTGTCAATTTCGAGTGGCATGATGGATCGTCATGAGCCCGCCCAGCACCCTGTAGCATCGCACCGAGCAGAAGCCGCGCGCCTCGAAGAGCGCCGCAACCGCGTCAGCGCCGGGATACTGACGGATCGACGCCGGAATGTATCGATACGTGTCCGGATCACGGTGCAGCATCCAGCCGAGCGCGCCGCCGACCACGGTCAGATACGCCAGGTACGCGGATCGGACGATGCCATTTGACGGCCGATTGAAATCGAGCGACAGCGCCTGTCCGCCCGACACCAGCACCCGGTGGATCTCGTCGATCGCCATCGTCAGATCCGGCACATTCCGAAGGCCGTAACCCGTTGTCACGATATCAAACGAGCCGGGTGGAAACGGCAGCGCGAGCATGTCGCCTTGCAGGAAATCGAGCGCAAGCCTGTGAGGCGAGAGACCGCCGCTCGGCTGACCAGCATCCGCCGGGGCTCCGGCGGTCCGCCGTAGCTTCAGCGAAGATGGAGCGCCTCGCGCTCCGTTTGCGCGCGCCGCTTTCATTCGCGCCAGCTCGATCATGCGCAGCGTGATGTCGAGACCGACGACGCGTGCGCCACGTGAGGCGAGGGCGAAGGCGATATCGCCGGTGCCCGTCGCCAGATCGAGCGCGCGGACACCGGGACGCGGCGCCGCGAGATCGATCAGCCGCCGTTTCCAGCGGCGGTCTTGTCCGTACGACAGCGCCACGGTGATGAAGTCGTACCGGTCGGCAATCGTCGCGAACAGCGCCCGCACGTACCGGCGCTTGCCCTCCGGTGTCGCGATCCGCTCGCGCAGCGACATTCTCGGATAATATCGTTGGATGCTCCCGTCGAGCACCGTCGAGAACTATCTCAAGGCGATCTACCAGGGTCAGTCGACGCTGGTGCGTGACCAGCGGCTCGTGCCCATGGGACAGGTCGCCTCCGCGCTCGGCGTCACACCCGGCACGGCTACGACGATGGTGAAGGCGCTCGCCGAGTCGGGCCTTGCCGAATACGAGCCGTACAGCGGCGTGCGATTGAGCGCCGCGGGCGAAAAGCTTGCCGGCCTGGTGCTCCGGCGTCACCGGCTCGTGGAGCTGTTCCTCGTGCAGGTGATGGGCATGAGCTGGGCGGAGGTGCACGACGACGCGGAGCAGCTCGAACATGTCGTGTCCGACAGGTTGATCGATCGGATCGACGAGATGCTCGGCCGGCCCACGCACGATCCGCACGGCGACCCGATTCCAAATCCGAACGGCGAGATCGCGGCGAAGCCTCTCGACAATCTGCTGACCTGTCCGCTCGGCACGCCGCTCAGAGTGACGCGGATCGCCGATCAGGATCCCGCGTTTCTGCGCTTCATCGAGAGCAACGACCTGAAACCCGGCGAGCCCGTCGAGGTCGAGTCGCGCGATGATGCGGCCGATTCGGTGGTGCTGCGGGGCAGGGACCGGCATATCACCATCGGCGCGCGTGCCGCCTCGAAGCTCCTCGTGGAAGTGGAGCGCGAGTGAGGCGAATCGCCGCGTGCGCGACGCTCGCGCTTGCCGCCGTCGTGCTCACGCCGGCCGCGGCCATCGCGCAGACGCCGGCGCCGGCCGACCCGTCGCGCAAGTGGGAGATCCTCGACAATTCCTTCTTCGTCGAGGAGGCCTTCAATCAGGAAGCCGGTGTCGTTCAGAACATCTTCACGTGGACGAGCGCGCGCAGCGGGCTGTGGGACGCCGGCTTCACGCAGGAATGGCCGGCCCCGGGCATGACGCATCAGTTGTCGTACACCCTGCCGTTTGCGAGCACCGGCGAGGCGACCGGTCCGGGCGACGTGCTGCTGAACTACCGGTATCAGCTGCGCACCGAGAGCAGGAGCGGCCCGGCAATCGCGCCGCGGCTCAGCCTGATCCTGCCGACCGGCCGCGCGAGCGAGGGCCTGGGCGATGATGTCGTCGGCCTGCAGATCAACGTACCGGCGAGCAAGCAGCTCGGCGACGTCTATCTGCACGCGAATGTGGGTTTCACCTGGCTGCCGGATGTCCAGCGCACGCCGCATCTCGCGGGCAGCGGGATCTGGCGCGCGGCGCCGATGCTGAATCTCATGATCGAGGCGGTGGTGGAACTGACCGAGTCGGTGACCGTGTCGCCCGGCCTCCGCCGCGGATGGAACATCGGCGATCATCAGCTCGTGATCGGCGCGGCGGTGCCGTTCACGCGCGAGGCCGGCGCAACGACCGCGGCGCTGCTGGCCTATTTTTCGTACGAGCTCCCGTTCCGCCGGTGATCTTCCGCGCGATCGTCTTGTGCGCGAGCGTCTTGGCCGGCGTCGCCACGGCGGCCGGCGCGCAGGAACAGCCGCGCGAACAGATCGAGCCCGATCGGCCCGACGTCACCAACGGCACGCACATCGTTGACACCGGCCTCCTGCAGGTCGAAATCGGCGGCCTCTACATGCACGCGGGCGCGAGGCAGCACGCGCTCGGCACGCCGGTCACGGCGCGCGTAGGTCTGTTCGAGTGGCTCGAGGCGCGCGTCGGCACCGATGGACTGTTGACGCAGACCGACGGATCGAGCAGCGTCAGCGGAATTGGCAACATTCAGTTGGGCGCGAAGCTGCGCCTCTGGGCCGACCCGGGAGGCGTCCCGGTGCTGTCAATTCTGCCGGCGGTCAACGTGCCGACAGCGAGCGCGGCAAAAGGGCTCGGGTCGGGAACCGCCGATTATACGCTGGCGCTCCTGACCGGCACCGACATCGGGCGCCACGCGCACGTCGACGTGAACTACGGCATCGGCCGCATCGGCGCGGGAGACAGCGAACCGCGCTTCGTCCAGCATCTGGTATCGGTGTCGGCGAGCGACGCGATCTCCGACAACTGGAATCCCTACGTCGAGGCCTTCTGGTTTTCGCGGCAGGAGGTTGACGGCGTGGCTGTGACGGCCGTCGATGCGGGTGCGATCTACGAGCTGGGCGCCCGTTACGCGCTCGACGGCGGCGTGCAGATTGGCGTCAGCCGCAACGCGCCGCCGTTCGCCGCGTTCGGCGGCATCTCGATCATCGTCGGCGACATCCTGGGCGGCCACGGCGTTCACGCACGGCAGCGCCAGGCGCAGAAACGCGCCGCAGCGCGGCCGCGGCGATGAAGAACAGGTGGCGGTCGTCAGACGCCGCGTCGGCTGACGCCTGACGACTGTGCGTCACATCAACTTGCCGAGCGGGCCGAGATCGAGGTTGAGGTCTTCCGGGGTGAGACCGAACTTCCTGCCGATCTCACGCACGGTGTCCTCGAGGGTCATCAACGCATCGCCGACCGCTTCCACTTCCCTGCGCGAGAGCGTCTTCTGCTCCATCCGTCGAATCGCCTGGCGCTCCATCAGCCGCCGCAGGAACTCCACGATCGTCAAGACGAGCTGAGCGACCGACCGCTGCACGTCCTCCGGCTCGGGGTTCCAGCGCAGGGGGGCCCCGCCTCTGCGCGTCACCGCCGTCCGCTGCTTCCCGACCGTGGTCGGCGTCGGCGCCCGCATGCGGCGATCGATTTCGTCGCGCAACGCACGAAGCTCCGCCGCGGTCACCGGAGCGGCGGCGACCGCTTTACGCTCCCGCCGACGCCGCGGCGGCCCGGAACGCGTTCGGCCGGCGCGCGTGGATCGAGGCGGGGGCTTCTTCACGCGCGCCGCCTGAGCATTGCCGGGCGGCGCCGCGCCCGATGGGCAACGGAGGGACCGCGCTCCCCCGGAAGGACGCGATCGGCCGCGCACAAGATCGACGAGAGGCGCAGATAGATCAGTTCGATACCCGCAAGGCCCAGCGTGACGTCGCCGTTCACCATCACGCCTTTGGTCAGCAGGTTGTCGAGCAGATCCAGTACCGTCGAGTCCCGGGTCTCCAGGACCTCGTCGGCCACCGTGGTGTCCCGTGTCCGTTTGCGCGAACGCGCCATCATCAATCCTGTACGAAAGAGTACGGGGGCCATGGACCGGTGAGGGTCAGCCCGTAGCCATGTCGCGCGAGCGCGCGCGATTCCCTGACCGCCATCGCGTGGAACGACCTCGCATGTTTGCGAGGTACGAGGAAAGCGGCATCGAGCAGCAGCCGCCCGCCCTGTGGCGGCAGCTCGCTCGGCGTTCGTCGCTTCGATTCCCGCGAGCGCGCCGCCAGCCGATCGTACAGCGCGGCGATCGTGTCGCGCGCGTGCTCAGCCAGCTCGACCGCCGCGTCTCGCTGAGCCTTCTTGCGGGCCAGATACGCGCTACCCGACAATCCGCTCTTCGGAGGTGCCTTTTTCGGCGCCGCCGGCGCGCGTGCGCGATCGATCACGACGCGCACGCCCCACTCGTGATGGTCCGCCACCCGCTTCACGAGGGCCGCGATGCGCCGCCGTTCCGCGCGAACATGGGCGACCGCGCGGTCATCGGTCGTGAAGATCGTGAACAGCTTCATCGGGAGCACCGCGGTCTCGGCGATGAAAGACTCGACGACGGCCTCGTGCGCGACCGCGGCACGCGACACCCAGTCGAGATCGGCGAGCCCCCGGTTGATGGCCGCTTCACCGTAGCGATGGAGCGGCGCGTCGGCGACGGCGGCGAAGAGCCCGGCCTCGATATCGAGCAGCCGCACCCGTCCGGTGCGCGGAAGCCCCGCCGGCATTCGTGTGAGCCTCGGGCGTCGAGCGGCCGCGATCACGCAATACACGTACGTGGCTTTCGGAGCAGCCATCTCAGCTCTCAGGTCTCAGCTCAACCCGCAAGTCTCACCGCCTCGGCGTTGAAAGGTGAGAGTTGACCGCCCTTAGTCTCAGCCCTTCAATGATCCAGCCGCGCACCCAGCCATCTAGCGCGCGGGCACCGCGCGGCGGCGGTGCAGATAGCGGTGTCTGGATGATATCGCACCGGCGCGCGGGACTGCAGATGCGGCGGAGCGCGGCGAGCTCGCGCCGCTCTGCCGAGGCGGTCGCGCGGCAGCGCGCACACCGGCCAGGCGCGAAGGTCAGCGCGTTGACGACGATCGCCGGCGCGGAGAGATGGAGGCGCCGCAGCCGCGTCAGCAGGCGCTCGGTTTCGCGCCGCGGGACCTCGGCGGCGCGCGTCACGACGATGAACCGCGTCTGCCGCACATCGCGAAGCCGTGCCTGCAGCGCGCGAATCGATTTCGAGACGTCCACGAGCTCGGCCGCAAGCTGCCCCGGACGCACAAGCGTGCGGTACTTCAACAGCACGCGCAGCAGCACCTTCACCCATTCGCGCGCCGCGTCCGGCATCTCCAGCAGGCGCAGCGCATGGCCCGTGGGCGCAGTATCTACGACGATGAGGTCGTAGCCGGCGCCAGCCTCGACGACCGACAGCACGCCGAACAGCTCGTCGATACCCGGCGGCGCGAGATTCATCAGCTTCGAGCCGAGACCGGTCGTTGATCGAAGAGAGGCGCCGAAGGCCGAGGCGATCTCGTCGAGCGCCTTCTCGAATTGGACGCGGCGGATCGCCAGCGCCCGCGCGGCGTCCAGCTCGCGCACCACGAGATTCTTCGGCGCGCCGGCGATCGTGCGGGCCGTGTCCCCAACGTCGGCGAGGAAGACGTCGGCGAGCGAATGCGCCGGGTCGGTCGAGAGCAGGAGGACGCGGCGAGCCGGATCGGCGCGAGCCAGGCGCAGCGCCGACGCCGCGGCCACCGTGGTTTTTCCGACGCCCCCCTTGCCGCCGAAAAACAGCAGGGAAGCTCCCCTGAACGCGGACATCGCGTCGGGCGCAAGCGTGCGAGCGCCCTTCGGCGTCGAGAACGTTTGAGCGCGGGTCGAGGGCTGAGGGCCGAGGGCCGTTGGCTCACGGCGGATGGCGAATGGCTCGGCCCCCAGCGCCAATCCATCGGTCATGGCCCGCCCGAGCGAAGCGAGGGCCCGCAAACCGCGTGGCTCTCCGGGCGCCGCGGGAACCACCACCACGCGCCGGCCGCCGCCGAGGCGCCTTCGAATGGCGGCGATGACGCGACGCTCGTCCGTGCGCCGACGGTCGCAGATCGGACACGCGCCGCCGGCCGGCAGCACGCGATTGACGATGACCTCGGGCACGCGCATGCCCATCCGCTCCAACGCGGTGACGCCGTCCTCGCTCTCGGCGAGCGACAGCGGCTCCGCCAGTGTCACCCAGTGAAACGTCGTCTGCTTCGGATCGTGAAAGCGGTCGGCGGTCGCGCGGGCTTGATCTGCCAGCAACGCGATGAGGCGATCGGCCGCTTCGGGGCGTCCGACGCGGGCGAGCTGCTCGCGGATGAAGCGGTGCTCCTGCTGAAGACCGTCGAGGATGTCGGCGACCGCCGCGACGGTTTCAGGCGCGGCGAGCAATCGCAGCGCGTGCCCGGTCGGAGCGGTGTCGACGACGATGAGGTCATATTCGATCGCAATTGCGGAACGCACGGGCCGCGAAGCCTGCGCGCGCAGGTTGGCCAGCCGCGCGATCTCGAGGATGCCGACGAGCTCGTCGATGCCGGGAATCGACAGGTCGAGGAGCGCATCGACGTCCTCGCGATCGAGCCACGTGCCGTGCTCCAGAATGTCGCCGAGCGATCGCCGATGATCGCGCAACCACCGCGTGAATGCACGTGGCGCGTCGAGCTCCACGGCATCGAGCGAGCCCATCGGGCCGCGCCGCGCACGGGCGGACCCGTCCGTCCGCCCGCCCTTCGGCAGGCTCAGTGCGCCGCGCGCTTTGTTGCGGGCCCGGCCAACCCGCGAGTCGGCCGTTGCGATTCGGCGGGGTGTGGCCGACAGGCGCTCGCCCAGCACGTCGCCGAGGGAATGCGCCGGATCCGTCGACACGATGAGGACCCGCGCACCTGCGGCCGCTTCCGCCACGGCGCGCGCTGCCGCACACGTCGTCTTGCCGACGCCGCCTTTGCCTCCGTAGAAGACGACACGGCTGTCGGGATTCGGGATTCGGGACTCGGGATTCGGAGGGCGGCGCCTAGGTTTCGCGGTCAGAGTCGAAGGTCTCGATTTCGACGCCGGTGATCTTGTCCTTGGGTGACATCGTCAGGACGCCCTGGTTGGGGCGCCTGATTTCGCGGATTGCGGCAAGGATGTCGCGCTCGATAGCGGCGAACTCGTCCTCGGAGATCTCGCCGAGCTCGAGCCGCATCTGCGCCTCGAGGAGCTGGTCGCGCAGCGCCGAGTCGTCCTGCGCCTCGGCTTCGGCCGCCGCCGCGACCTTGTCGAGCACGAAGCGCAGGCCCCCGATCAGCAGCGAGTCCAGGATGAACATTCTGATGGCTGATGGCTGATGGCTGATGGGCTTATGCCCTCTCGAGCTTCAGCCGTATGTTGACAAAGTTATACGGCGGCCACGGGCCGGTGTACTTGAACGTCAGCTTGTCGAAGCGGCTGGCAATCGACTTCACTTTCGCGTCGAACGCCGTCTCCTGATCGCGCGCGATGAGGAACGCGGCGTTCATGATCATCTTATCGCCGATCGGTTTGTTGACGCGCGACGCGACCGACACGTCGCGGAGCTGATCGAGGATGTCGGCGACGTAACGCTCCGAGCGCGACTGCAAGGCGGAATCGATCAACCGGCCGTACTGCATGCGCGCGAAGTAGGTCGGCCCTTTCTGGCCGGAAATCTCTTTCTTCAGCCGGCTGATATCCTCGTCCTCGTGCTCGACTTCGCGGATCGCCTGGTCGCGATCCCAGAGCACCTTCAGGCCGAACTCGAGCTTGTTCTGCATCTTGTTCAGCACGTCGCCGAACGCTTCGGCGGCCGAACGCAGGAGCTCGACGATGTCCTCGCGCGTCTTGAAAATCGTGCCGAACGACATCGGGATGACCGTGTGCTCGCGCATCACCGTCTCGTTCACCCGCTCGTGCGCCAGAACGTTCTCGCGCGTGGAATCGAGCACCTCGAGCGGGGCGTCGGAGACGACCGCCGCCAGATTCTTGTAGTGGACCGTGTAGACGTCCGACGGATCGGCGCCGATGCCGATCTGGCCGAAGCGGAGCGGGTCGCCCGAGTCGATGATGCAGTAGACGTACTTGCCGCGGCTCGGGCTGACAATCGGTTCCGTGGCAGCCGTCGTCCGTCTTCCCTGGACGATCCTGTCGTTTTCGGGGATGCGCCGACCGGCGGCGGAGCGACCGCGCGCCGCTGGTTTCACGGCCGCCCCGCGCATGGAGCTGTTCGCCTTCGCGGGGGCCGACTTTGCCGATCGCGCGGGACTCTTCTTCGCGCCGCCTTTCAGCGACGCCGAGCCCGGCCGCGGCCGTCGGCCTTTGCGGGGGCTAGCTGCTCTTGGCATATTTGCCGCTCCTGCGGACCTTCCTCGTTGACGATGACGACCGGCAGCCCAGAATCTTCCGGATCTCCCTGACCAGGTCCTCGGGCAGACACGGTTTGGTGACGAACGCGTCGCACCCGGCCTTCTTCGCGCCTTCCGAGATGCCTGCAAGCGCGTGGCCCGTCAGCGCGACGACCGGAATCGACGCCGTGCGCTCGTCGGCCTTCAGGCGCCGCGTCGCCTCCCAGCCGTCCATGACGGGGAGCGACAGGTCCATCAAGATGATATCCGGCGCCGTGTCAACCGCGCGCTGCAGCGCCTCCTTGCCGTTGCCGGCTTCCACGACTTCGAAGCCGGAGAACTCCAGGTACTCCGTGTACATTTCGCGCGCGTCCGGATAATCATCGACGAGCAGGACTCGCGGGCGATCGGATTTCATGGTCATCTACGCCCCTTGGTGGGTAACGTCAGCGTAAAGGTCGAGCCCTTCCCGACTTGACTGTGTACGGAAATGCGGCCGTCGAGCATCTGCGCCAGCCGCCGGCATATGGACAATCCGAGGCCGGTGCCGCTATATGCGCGCGTCGGCGAGTTATCGAGCTGCCGGAAGTCCTCGAAAATGCGATCCTGATCCGCCTGCGCGATGCCGATCCCGGTGTCGGTGACCAACACCGTCACCGTCCGCTCTTTTGGGTTGCGGCGCGCGCCGATCGTCACGGTGCCGTGGTGCGTGAACTTCAGCGCGTTGCTGAGCAGGTTCAGCAGAATCTGCTTCACCTTCTGACGATCCGTCGTGATCGGCGTGAGATCCTTCGCGATATCGAGCGTGACGGTGAGCTTCGACCGCATGATGATCGGCTCGAGCTCCGACTTGACCTCGCCCACGAGGTCCGGAATCCTGACGGTCGACATCTGCAGCGGCATGCGGCCCGCCTCGATGCGGGAGATGTCGAGGATCTCGTTGATGATCGTGAGCAGGTGGCGGCCGTTGGACTCGATGCGGCTCAACTGACGCCGGACCGGCGGCTCGGTCGGTCCCGCCACGCCCTGCAGCAACATCGACGTATAGCCGAGCATGGCGTTCAGCGGCGTTCGGAACTCGTGCGACATGTTGGCGAGGAACTGCGACTTCAGCGCCGAGGCCTGTTCGAGCTCGATCGCCTGTCGGCGCAGCAGCTCGTTCTGCTGCGCGATGTCCGCGGTCGCTGCCTGGATCTTGCGCTCGAGCTCGTCGGACGCCTGCTTCAACTGCTCGTACAGCCTCGCCTTCTCGAGCGCCTCGCGCTGATCGTGCAGGATCGTGACGACCGCGGTCAACTCGGCGTGGTCGGACAGAATCTTGCCGGCGATCGCCTCGACCGGCATCGCCTCGCCGGTCCGCGGATCGCTCAGGCCGATTTCGCCGACGCGGCGCTGATCGGCGCTGACGAGCATACCGGCGATGAACGACGAGAAGTGGGCGTCGTTCGCCTGCACCCACCGCTGCTCGATCTCGCTCGCTCCGGTCGGGATCGTGAACAGCCGCTCGGCTGGCTCGTTCATCAGCGACGTGGCGCCGGCGGCGTCGGTCACGACAATCGGGTCGGCGACCGAATCGATGATCAGGTTCAGCCGATCGCTTTCGGCGCGCGCCTGGACCTCGGCGACGCGCATCTTGCGATAGTTCTCTTCGATTTCCTCGCTGGCGCGGCGCAGGTCGGTGACGTTGCGGAGAATCGAGACGACGCCGCTGCCCTGCCGCGGATCCTCGGTGATGGTGCTGAGGAGCTCGAAGACGAGATCCGATCCGTCGACCGGGTTGACCAGCAGCAGCTCGCGCCGTGTTGCGCTCATCTCCTCGATCGCCTTGCTCGACAGCGCCGACGACAGCAGCATGTTGTTCATGCGGACGGCGCCGCGGCGGCCCTCGCTCTCTTCTTCCGACGCGGTGAAGAGCGTCAGCGCGCGGGCGTTCGCGATGAGCAGGCGACCTTCGGTGTCGGTCAGCAGAATCGGGTCGGACACGGCATTGATGATGCTGTAGAGCAGCGAGCGCTCACGCCCCTGCTTGCGGTCGCCTTCGGTCGTCGCCTGGTTGCGGAGGACCTGATCAATCTTCTGGCTGAAAATGCCGGTGAACCAGTGCAGCTCCGAATGGAGCGGGGCGGCGCCGCCCAGCAGCAGCAGACCGAACACGTCATCGGCGGCGCGTGAAACGCCGAGCGGCACGCAATGAAAGGCGAGGTCCTCGAGCGGCGTAGTCGGACGCCGCTTCCGATCCGAGGCCACCTGCGGCGCGGGAAAGAAGAGCTCTTTGCGGTGCGTGAACGCGGTGACGAGCGGGTTGTTCCAGTCCTCGAGCGACACGGAAAAGCTGTCGACCGCCCCCCCGGACAGGCCGTACGAGCCGACGACGAAGAGCGACTGCTCGCCCAGGGGCCGGACCAGGCACAGCGACGGTCGGATGCCGACGAGCTCGCCGAGCCATTGCAGGGCGAACTGGGCGGCGTCGGCGATCCGGGCGCGGCCGATGAAGCCTTCCAGCAGCCGTACGCGCGCCCCCAACAGCGCGTCGTCGCCTGCGCCTTCTTCGACCGCGACGCGGACGCGCGGAACGCCCGTGTACGGCGCCCCGATCCGCCTACCCGCCGGTCTGCGGGGCGCGCCGACGGCGAGCAGGGCGGCCTGTGGCGCCGGCCTTGAGCTGAGCACGGAGGGCGGCGTTTTCAGCAATGACTTCCTCATACCCCTTGCCTTCGCTCGCGGGCTTCGAAACCGGAGGCAACTGGCCGACCGCTTCGGAGTACTTCAAGTAAGTCTCGATCGACGCAACGACTATTCGGGCCTCGACAGTAATCAAGTCGATACCAACCAGCGAGACACGTACCCATGCGTCGATGACGATCCCCTTGTCGAGCACTCTATCGAGGACGTCAATAAGGCTTGTGCCGCCTGCGGCTCGTTCAACGGGCATGGGACACTCCTTGAGTCGTGCGTCTATGCTGCGCTGTGCGCCACGGTGCTCATCAGCCCGGCCGTATGTACCGGCGGCGCCTGAGCGACGCAAGCTGTCGCTCTAGCGCCCGCACTTGCTTGCGTAATTGTTCGTTCTCGGCCGACACCGCCTGCTTGCCTGGCGACAGATGGTGATCGAACTTCCACCAGTCCAGGCCGATCTGCTCTGCCTTGTCGATGGAGCAAATCAGCAAGCGGATACGGATCGTCAAGAGCTCGACTTCCGCGACCGACACCTTGATGTCGCCCGCGACGACCAGTCCTTTGTCCAGGACGCGGTCGAGAACGTCGACAAGCCCGGTCGATCGTCCAGGCCCCTCTGTCAGATGCGTCGGCATAAGTCCGCTATTCTACGAAACTTTCACTTGTCGGCGTAGCTGGGCGAAGGACGGGCTGAAAAGCAATGGCAGTGCCAGCTGCTGATCAGGTATTTAGTATGGAACGAAGTGGTGCTGCATCGAAGCCGGACAGGGGAGCCAGCTCGAGCGTAGGGAAATACTACAAGGCCAGCAGCTCGGCAGGCGTATCGATAACCCGGTCGTTCGCAGTCAAATCGCCCGCCCGAAACCCTCCGAATCCGAAGCCGTACCGCGCCACGCAGCTCCGTGTGAACGCCGCACGCGCCGTGCGCCAGTCGATCACCGAATCGCCCACGAGCAACGTGCACTCCGCCGACGCGTGCGCGTGTGCGATCATGTGCCGCAGCGCCGCTGGATCGGGCTTGCGCGGAAACGGCCCATCACCGCCGATCACTGCGTCCTCAGGAAAGTACCGCGCGAGATCGAGGCCGTCGAGGATGCGGCGCGTCGACGCGATCGGCTTGTTCGTCAGCACGGCGAGCCGCGCGCGAAGACCGAGGACTTCGAGCACGCCGGGCATGCCCGGGTACGGCCGCGTGTGATCCAGGAGGCGCTGATCGTAATGCGCGAGAAAACGCGCCAGAGCGTCAGGCGGCGGCTCGAGCCCGCTGTCGGTAAACGCGCGCGCGACGAGTGTCGCGGCGCCGTCACCGACCATGCGCCCGACGCGATCCTCGGGAAGCTGCGCCGCGCCGCACTCGACCAGCAGCGCATTTGTGGCGTCGGCGAGATCGCGGCGGGAATCGATCAATGTGCCGTCGAGGTCAAAAACGATCAGCGCAAAACGCTCAACGCTCAAGGCTCAACGCTCGAGCGGTGACACCTGAGAGTTGAGAGTTGTTCACGCGCGGTAATCCGCGAAGGATGTCGGCGTCTCCCAGACCGTAACGCGAACCACGGGGAGTCCCTGCTCCGTGGCCTTGTCGAAAATCAGCTTCGCGATGCGCTCGACGGTTGGATTGCTGTCGAGCAGGTACACCGGTTCGCCGAGCGCCTTCAGCGGCGCCACCAGCGGATCGTCGTGGCGCAGCAGCATCTTGTGATCGAGCTCGTCGTCGATCCAGCCCTTGACCACCCGCTTGATGTCGCTGAAGTCGCACACCATGTTGCGGTTGTCCAGCGTGCCGGTACGGACTTCGATCTCGGCGGTGGCATTGTGCCCATGCGGATGTTTGCAGATGCCATCGTAGTCGAGCAGCCGATGGCCGTAGCAGAAGTCGATACGCTTTGTGACGGAGTACATCGGGTAATCGGGTAATCTGGTAATCGGGTAATCGAATAATCGGGTAATTGATTGGAGGATTGGGCAACCCGATCGCCGTCAATGCCCAACCCGGTTACCAGATTACCAGATTACCCAAGAATCCAATTACCAGATGCCGACAGCGGTCCTCTTCTCCGGCGGTCTCGACAGCGCGGTCCTTCTCGCCGAGGAAGCCGCCGCAGGAGAGGTTCATCCCATCTACGTGAGCGCGGCGCTCGCGTGGGAAGGCGCTGAACAGGCGATGGTCTCGCGTTTCCTCGCGAGCGCCACACTCAGGGAACGCGTCGGCACGCTCGTGTCCCTCGCCGTCGACATGCGCGACGTCTATGCCGTGACGCATTGGGCCGTGCAGGGCCGTCCCCCCGCGTATCACACGCCCGACGAGGACGTCTATCTGCCCGGACGCAACGTGATCCTTCTCGGCAAGGCGGCGGTCTACTGCGCGGCGGTGAAGATCGATCGGCTGGTGCTCGGCACGCTCGCGCACAACCCGTTTCCGGACGCCACGCCGGCATTCCGCGACGCCATGGCGCGCGCGCTGACACTCGGGCTGGCGCATCAGCTGCACATCGACGCGCCCTACGCCGGGACCAGCAAGGCGGATGTGATTCGCCGCGGGGCGTCGCTCGGCGTCCCGTTCGAGCTGACACTGTCGTGCATGTCGCCGACACTGCAGCCGGTCACAGGTCTCCGTAGGGACTCTGATGGAGACCTGTCCCCGACGATCGTTCACTGCGGCGCGTGCAGCAAATGCCGCGAGCGGCACGACGCCTTCGTCGAAGCGGGCGTTCCGGATCCGACGACGTACGCGACGATGGTCAACATCAGCCGACAATCATAGGCGGGCCCTGAAGCCGCGACGGCGACCCACGAGGGTCGCCCTGCATCCCCGTCCGGCCGTTGACTCGGCGAGCACGCGGGCGTATCGTGCGCGCGTGATGCGCGTCGCCGATCAGTGCGATGTCGTGGTGATCGGCGCAGGGCCCGCAGGCAGCACCGCGGCGCAACTGCTCGCCGCGTGGGCTGGACGGTCGTCCTGCTCCACCGTGCCGCCGCGGCCCTCGCTCGCCGAGTCGCTGCCGGCGAGCACGCGCAACCCGACCACAACGGCCTCGCGCCGGAGGCAACGCAGCCGGCCGCGCTCGGAGTCGAGCGGCGGATGATCGACTGGGCATGTATCTAGCTCGTTATACCGGGAAGGGCGTCCGGATCGCCGTGATCGACAGCGGCGTCCACGCGGAGCATCCGCATGTGGGCGGCGTGGCGGGCGGGTTCGCGATCCGGGAGGACGGCACGCTGGTCGACGACTGCGTCGATCGCCTCGGCCACGGCACCGCCGTGACCGCCGCGATTCGTGAGAAGGCGCCTGACGCCGAAGTCCTCGCGATCAAGGTCTTCTGGCGGACGCTCGCGACCGACATCGGCACACTGGCCCGCGCCATCGACGAAGCCGCCGCGCGGGGCGCCGCGGTGATCAACCTGAGCCTCGGCACGGCGGACATGCGGCACCGCGAGCGATTGGAGGGCGCCGTCGCCAGAGCTCGGGCGCTGGGCGCAATCGTGGTCTCGGCCCACGACGCAGGCGGCGTGCGCTGGCTGCCGGGAAGCCTTGAAGGCGTGGTCGCGGTGCGGGCCGACTGGTCCTGCGATCGCCAGACCTACGACGTCGTCTTCGTCGAAGATCGGCGGGTGCTGCGGGCGTCCGCCTACCCGCGCGACATCCCAGGTGTTTCGCGCGACAAGAACGTGAACGGCGTCAGCTTCGCCGTCGCGAACGCCTCCGGCTTCGTGGCGCGCGCGCGCGAAGCAGAGCCGGGCGCGGATGTGCCGCGGATCTTTGCAATTCTGGAAACTGCAGGCTCCGTGCCTCGGGCGCCGGTGTGGAAGTGAGGGGTCGAGTACTGCCCACCGGCGCGCTGACTGCGGCGCTGGCGATGGCCGGTATCGGCGCGACGGCTCAGGCGCCGGGCAACAGCCTGATGGAAATGCTCGGCCATGTCGCCAACCGCGTCCGCGATTATTACAGCCGGGCGCAGAGCATCGTGTGCGTTGAGAAGGTATCGGTGCAGCCGCTCCGGCGCGATCTGATGCCGGAGGGCTTCGCGCGCAACCTCGAATACGAGCTGCGCGTCGAATGGGACGCGTCGACCGACACCGATCAGCCGCCGGAGGCGAAGGTGCTCCGCGAGCTGCGGAAGGTGAATGGCCGCGCGGCGCGTCCGAAAGACGAGCCGGGTTGCCTCGATCCGAAGTCCGGCTCGCTCGAGCCGCTCGCGATCCTGCTGCCGCACCATCGCAGCGAGTACACGTTCGCCTGGACCGGCGTCAGCAAACTGAAGGATCGCCGCGCGATGACGCTGGACTACAAGTCGCGCACGCCCGGTGCGATCGAGGGGAAGTGGAAAGGGGACTGCGTGAGCATCGATGCGCCCGGGCGCACGAAAGGGCGCATCTGGGTGGACGAGGTCACAAACGACGTGCTGCGGCTCGACGAGCAGCTGACCAGCCAGTTCGAATACCGCGTGCCGCGCGAGCACTGGGGATTCAGCGGTCCCCAGACCTGGGTGATCGAGCGGGCCGATTCCTCGATACGCTACCGCCCGGTGGCGTTTCACGATCCCGAGGAAACCGTGCTGCTGCCCGAGTCGATCGAGTCGCTGGCCATCGTCCGCGGCGCCCAGTCGTACCGGATCTCGCAGACATTCTCGAACTACAAGCGCTTCATGACGGCAGGACGGGTTGTGAAGTAACGTTCAGCCCTCAACTTTCAACTCTCAACTCTCACCTCGAGAGTTGAGCTTGAGAGTTGAGCCTTGAGCGTGAGCCGTGTTTGTCAACGTTCACGTTCGGCAGTCCACGCGCCGGATCGTCTGAGCGTGATGGAGCCGTCGCCGGTTCGGAGGCGCAGCGTGCGTCCGCCGGACCCGACGCGGCCGCGCAAGTTGCTGCGTCCGATTTTTCCCGTGACATTCGACAGCGTGATGTCCTGGACGCGGATGCCGCCGTCGCCGGTGTGAGCGTCCAGCTCCGCGCCGAAGCCCTCCGGCACCTCGAGCGTCACCGAGCCGTCGCCGGTGACGATATCCCAGTCGCCGTCGGCGGCACTTCCCGGCTCGGCGTGAATCGTCACGCTGCCGTCACCCGACCGTGCGTGGACGGCCGTCATCTTGCCCGCCAGCGTGATCGATCCATCGCCGGTATCCACGTTCAGCGTACCGTCTACGCCGTCGATCTTGATGCTGCCGTCGCCGGTATGCGCCGTCACGTCGCCGCCAAGCAGGCGGCCCCTGATGCTGCCGTCCCCTGACCGCAGCTGTACCCGGCCGGTTATCCGCTCGACGTCGATCGAGCCGTCGCCGCTCTTCGCCGCCACATCCGCCGCCGCCGGCAGCGAGACGATCAGCTTCGCCGATCGGAGGTTGTTGAAATGAAATCCGTGCTCGACGCGCGGCTCGGTCACCGTGACCTCGACGTGGTTGCCGCTCTGAGTTGCATGGACCTCGATGGCGTCGACCGCTTCCTTGTTGCGTCCGCGCTTCTCGACGACCACCTGGACATCCGGTTTGTCCCACGGACGAATCTCGATCGAACCGTCAAACGTCGACAGCGCGACGTCCGGCTTTCCGGCCACCGAGAAGTTCTTTTCCTCACGCTCGACGTGTTTGGCAAGGTCGGCGCCAATGATGTCGATGCAGCCCGGGGCGACCAGCAGCGTGGCCAGCGCGGCGCCGACGATCAGGACCCTGGGCGAGCGAGCAGACAAAGCCATCTCGGAATCCTCCGGAGCCTTAGACGAAAACGGTGTGGGCTCCGTTCAAATCCGACACACGGGTCGGCCCCTGCGACGCAGGCCGCTAAGTATCCGCCCTGCGGGCATATATGAGCTGTCCGCCGAGGTAGGTCTGCACGACCGTGAAGTGGGAATCGAGGACCACGAGGTCGGCGACCGCGTCCGGCGCCAGAACGCCGTGGCCCACCAGGCCGAGCTCCCGCGCTGAGGTTGTCGCGCAAATGGTCGCGGCGTCGACCAGCGAGAGCCCCACAGGGCCGACCAGCGTCCGAAACGCGCGATCCATGGTCAGGATGCTACCCGCGATGGTCCCGTCGGCCAGGAGTGCGGTCGACTCCCCCGCCGTGATCTCCCGGCCGCCGAGCGCGGCGCGCGACCCCACCGGCAGCCCGGCCGCCGCCGTCGCGTCGCTGATAGCCAGGATCCGCGATGGCCGCTTCGCTGCGATCGCGGTGCGCATCAGGGCGGGGTGCACGTGAACGCCGTCGCAGATGATCTCCGAGGCGACCTCATCGGTCTGGAGCACGGCGCCGGCCAGCCCGGGCGCCCGGTGATTGAGCGGCGGCATCCGGTTGAACAGGTGCGTGGCCTGCCGCGCGCCGGCTGCGATGGCCGCGAGGGCCTCGTCGTACGTCGCCGCCGAGTGCCCGAGCGAGACGCGATGCCCGCGCGCTACCAGCCAGCGGACGAGATCGAGGCCGCCGTCGAGCTCGGGCGCAAGGGTCACGATGCCGACGTCGGGGGCCGCGCGTTCGATCTCGGCGAGGATGTCGGCGGCCGTGAAGTCTGCCCGCTCGGCTGCCGCCATCGAGCCAGGTTCGTCGTGCCCACCTGACCCGCCTGACCCACCTGACCCACCTGCCCTACCTGCCCTACCTGACCCACGTGACGCAGGCGCAGCGCGAGGCAAGCGTAGACATTCCGAGGGCTGCGCGCCTGCGTATTCGGGATTGATGAAGTTGCTCTCGAGATGCGCCGGCAGAACGCGAGCGGCGCGCGGCCCAGGCGATTCGCGCGCGCGCCGCACCTGATCGAGCACCCGGCGCAGCGCATCCGGTCCACACGCGACGGTCGTCGGACAAAACGCCGTGACGCCGTGGCGCGGCAGCCGCTCGGCGATCGCGGCGACGGCGCCGTTCTCCGGCCGCATGTCGAGCGAGTCGATGCCGTCGACGCCGTGCACGTGAACGTCGATGAAGCCGGGGACGATGTAGTGGCCGTGAAAAGCGAAATGGGCGCTCTGGTCGGCCGACGGCGCGTCGGATCGAATTTCGGCAATCCGGCCCTCGTCGATTACGAGCGTGCCGGGCGAGAGAACACGGTCGGGCAGCACCAGCGCCGCCCCCGAGAGCACAATCATCGAGCCGCTACGATGACCAGCCGGGCCGCGCCGATAGCCGCGGCGTCCTCGCCGAGAAGGGCGGTTCGAATCGTAAGCGCGTCCATCATCGGCTTTGGCAGCCGGCGCGTGATTTCAGTACGCAGCGGATCGAGCAGCAGGTCGGCGGCTGTCGCCATGATGCCGCCGAGCACGAGCATCTCCGGGTCGGCCACGACGACGAGGTTCGCTGCGGCCATGCCGAGATACTTCGCGGTGTCGCGGATGACGGAAATCGAGACGCCGTCGCCTTTCCGGGCGCCGTCGAGCACCTGCTGCACCGCGATGGCGGAGAAATCGCCGTCGACTGCGTCGCTGACGCGCGAGCGATCGCCCGACTTGATTCGCCAGATGAGACGGCGCACGATGCCCGCGGCAGCCACTTCGGCCTCGAGACACCCGATCTTTCTGTAGTCCTCGCGCTCCACCGGATTGAGAGCCAGCCACGCCACCGATGCGGCGCGCCCGCGCGTGCCGATCATCGCGGCGCCGCCGCGGACGATCCCGCCGGTCGTGTGATCGTCGACGGCAAAGAACACGGCATCCTGCACGCCCCGTGCGGCCCCCACCCAGACCTCGGCAATCGCGGCGGCCGTGCCGGACGCTACGGCGCCGCTGGTCGAGAACGGGCCGGCAAAGCGCCGCGACAAAGCGGCGAGGACCGGCGCAATCGCCGGCGCGTCAGGCACAGTCGCGGCCACGCCCAGCGCGCCGGGGTCCGCGCCGGGGGGCGTCACGTGATCGAGCGCGGCCGCGGCGGCCGCGGCGAGATCGCCCTTCGCGGCGACCGACGCGCGCGCCTGCACGCCGCCCTGGTCGTCGACCCTGACGGCGATGGCGCGGGCATCGTCGAGCTCCAGGCCTAACATGACATTGGCAATTGCTGACTGCGGATTGCTGATTGCTGATTGATGGCTGATTGCTGATCGATGGCAGGACTCGAATCTGCAATCCGCAATCTGCAATCTGCACTGTCCTGTGTCATTCCCGTCCCCAGTCGGTGTTGATCTGCAGCTTGCGGCCGACGAGCGGCAGCGCAATCGGCTGGTCCCCGTCGTCGGCATGAAACAGCGATCGGTTCACGCGATCGAGCAGCGCCGAGAGCTGGCGTTCGTCGGGCGCATGAATCACGATCACGCCGCCGCTCGAGTCCGGCGGAAACCGGCGATCATCGAGATAGTCGCGATCCATCGTCACCAGCGTTCGGCGCAGCTGCTGCGCGAGCTGATAGTGCTTCAGATCCGGCGCGCGCCGCAGGTCGTCCTCCTCGAGCACGAACAGCACGTCCCACTGCAGCCGCGCGCGCATGTGGGCGACGATGCCCGCCGGCACGTTCGCGTCAGCGTAAATCCGCGGCCGCGGCACGAGCCGGCCGGCGTGCGGAGCGAGTTCGGAAGATAGTGTACCCATCAGAACAGTGCGAAGTGCGCAGTGCGAGGTGCGGAGTGCGAGGTGCGGAGTGCGCAATCCGCTATTCCGCAATCCGCAATCCGATGGTTCCTACGTCGTACTGCCGACTTCAGACTTGCGTTTCTCCAGAGCGGCCTTGGCGTCGCGCGTCAGCTCCGCCACCAGCCGCTCGCGCTGGTGGACGAGCGCCTTCCGCGGCCGCCGTCCATTCGGCGATCCGATGGCGTACTCGCAGAAGAGCGGGAACGCAATGGTTGAATCGCAGTACGCGACGACCGTGTCGGGCAGCACGCCCGGATTGACCTTGCCCCAGCTCACCGCCTCCGCGGGCGTGGCGCCGGACAGCCCGCCCCAGACGACCGAGTCGGTCGTGATCTGAATGAAGTATTCGTTGCCGCCCTTCGGGATGCCGTAGACCTCCCAGAGCGTGGGCTGCGCCTGCAGGTAGAAATTCTTCGGCGAGCCGCCGCCGAGAATCACACAGCCGTTCTTCCTTCCCGCCATCACGATCGCGCAGACCTCGTTCACGTCCTTGTTGGGATCGATCATGAAGCGGCTGCCGGTCATGAGCTCGTGATACGCGATGTTCATGCCGATCGAGCTGTCGCCGGGCGAGGAGGTGTAGAGCGGCACGCCCGCGCGCGCGGCATGGGCCACGACCGAGTGCTCCTCGCACCCGGGATAACGCTCGAGCAGATCGAGGCCGAGCCGGTAATGGAATTCCGAGGTCGCCATCGGCTCATTCAGGCCCGCGCGCACGATGAAGTCGCGGATGTACGCGTCGGTCTCGAGGAGGACGGTGGCCGGAAACAGGATGTCGTAAATCCGAATGACGCCTTCTTCGTAGAGCTCGACGTCGTCGACGAACGGCGACCCGCGCCGAAGCGTGAAGTTCAGGGCGTAGTGCAAGTCGTGATAGAGGTTCGCGCCGGTCGAGATCACGAAATCGACCAGGCCCCGATCCATCATCTCGATCACGCAGCCGCCGAGCCCCGCCGGAGTCATCGCGCCCGCCACCGTCAGGCCGATCGTCGTGTCGTTCTCCGGATCCAGCATCTTCTCGGCGAAGATCTGGGCCGCCTCCGAGAGGCGTCCCGCGTTGAACGCCTGGAAGCCTTCATCGATGAGATGGCGGACTTCCTGGCTCCCTTTGGGCCGGTAATAGGTGATCGGCTTGCCCGACAGGAACGACTGGCGTGACTTCCCGGGCGATCCCGGGGCGCGATGCGGCAAGGTGTGCTCCTTAGCGGCGTGTGAAATAGCTTAACATCTGGGGTTGTGACTGGCGAATTGGACTGGCTCTGGTGGGTGCTTGCCGCTGCGCTTGCCGGCGTCGCGATTCTGGGGTTTTGGATCTGGAGCAAAGGGCGGGCGTTTGCCAGCGGTGACGTGTTCCGCGCGAGCCGCTGGAGCCGTGGCAATCATCTCTTCCCGACCCAGGTGCTGATCACGCAGACCAGCGTCGTCCAGTACACGCCGCGATGGTTCGGCCGGCGTGAAGAAACCATTCATATGGCGCACATTTCATCGGTGAAGATCGAGACGGGGATGGTGCTCTCGAACGTCCTGATCGAGACCAGCGGAGGGAGCGACCCGATCGTGTGCCACGGCCACCGAAAAGGGGATGCCGACCGCATGAAAACCCTCGTCGAACGGTATCAGACCGACTACTACCGGGGCGGGGGCGCCGGGCCTGTCGGCGGCGGCGGGACCAGCCGATAACTCAAGAGTTAAATGGACGATCTGACCTTCAGTGCGCGTCGCGCAAGCGCGGCAGCCACGCCCAAAGCGGTGGAGCCTGCGGACCTCGAGACGCGCTTCCGCGGCCTTGTCCAGTCTCCACTGCGCGCCGGCCTGCTCCGGTATCTGAGCGCGCGGCCCGAGGAAAGCTTCGACGTCGAATCGCTCATGCAGACGTTCGGCCGGCTGCGGCTGGACGTCGAGAACTGCATCCGCGAGCTGGTCGATTTCGGGGTGGCCGCGATTGCGCCCGGCAGCAGCCCGCCGCGCTATCTGGCCGAACGGCCGGCGAACGACGCGGTCATCGATCTCCTCGATCACTTCCTGGAACGGCGCGCCGCGGTCAGCACCGAAGATCAGTCGCCGTCGGTCCAGCGCTTCCGGGAGATGATCGGCCGCGACGAGAAGATGCTGATCGTGTTCGAGTGGATCCGCACTGCCGCCAAGTCGGATATCTCGGTGCTGATCCTGGGGCCGACCGGTTCGGGTAAGGAAGTCGTCGCGAGGATGATCCACGAGCTGAGCCGCCGCACGGTTGCGAAATTCCAGGCGGTCAATTGCGCGGCGCTGCCCGATACGCTGTTCGAGTCGGAGATCTTCGGCTACGAAAAGGGCGCGTTCACCGGCGCGCACGACCGCAAGCCGGGCCGCCTCGAGCTGGCGAACGATGGCACGCTGTTCCTCGACGAGATCGCCGACATGTCGCTCATCGCCCAGGCGAAGCTGCTGCGCGTGCTCGAAGAGCGGCGCTTCGAGCGGCTGGGCGGGCACAAGTCGATCTCGGTCGACTTCCGCCTGATTTCGGCGACCAACCGACCGCTCGAGCAGTTCGTGCGCGATGGGCGATTCCGCGAAGATCTGTATTACCGCGTGAACGCCTTCGCGATCCGCCTGCCGTCGCTCCGCGAGCGGCAGGTCGACATCCCGGTCCTGGCGCAGCGGTTCCTGGCGCGCTACTGCGCCGCGCAGGGGCTGCCGCTCGACAGCAAGAGCTTTTCCCGCGAAGCGCTGGATCTGCTGCTCAGCTATCAGTGGCCCGGCAACATCCGCGAGCTCGAAAGCACCGTGTCGCGCGCGGCGCTGTCGGCCCCCGGCCGCTCGATCCGCGCGTCGGACATCGAGTTTCTGCACGCCACGACGCCGACCGCCGCCGTCACGGGAGATCACCTCCCCTCGCTCGCGGAGGCGGAACGCGCCCACATCGTCCGCGTGCTCGAGGCGGTGGACTGGAACAAAAAGGAAGCATCCCGCGTGCTGGACATCAGCCGCGGCACGCTCTACCGCAAGATCGTCGAATACCAGCTCGAGCCGGAGGCGCGCCCTGCAGGCCGGCGAAGTCGTGAAACCGATAGCTGAGCTGGGCCGGTTTCGCGGTATCATTGCGACGCCCTCGGCGCCCCACAGCCGGACAACATGAAGGATCTCCCGATCGCGGCACGCCTGTTCGTGTGTGCCGTGCTGGCGGCAGGTGGGTTCGTCCTTGCGATATTCCTGCCGCGCACGATCACGAACCCGGCCCTCTTCGCGATCCTGCTGGGCTGCTCGTCTCTGGCATCGGCGTTGAAGGTCAGTCTTCCGCTCGCCACCAGCGGCTCGACGATGTCGGTGTCCTACGCCGTCGATTTCGCCGCGTTGCTGCTCCTTGGGGCGAACGAAACGATGCTCGTGGCCGCGGCGAGCGCCTGGAGCCAGTGCACGTTCCGGACGCAGTCGCGATCGGCCCCGTATCGAACGCTGTTCAGCATGGCGTCGCTCGTGCTCACCGTGAAGGCGGCCGGCTGGGTTTACACGCTGCTCGGCGGTACCAACGGGCCCGATCAGTTTTCGCTGATCACCATTCCCAAGCCGCTTGTCGGCGCGGCGACGACCTATTTCGTGTTCAACACGCTGCTGATCGCGACGGCCATCGGCCTCTCGACGCGCCAGTCGATCGTGCGCGTGTGGAACGAGAACTTCCTGTGGAGCGCGCCGAGCTACTTCGTCGGTGCGGGCGCGGCGTGGATCGCCGCGTCGGTCATCGACCGCGGCGGCTACTGGATGGCGTCGCTCGCCGCGGCGCCGCTGTACCTGACCTATCGCACCTATAAGGTGTACATGGGCCGCATACAGGATCAGCAGCGGCACGTGGCGCAGGTGTCGGATCTGCACCTGGCCACGATCGAAGCGCTGGCGCTCGCGATCGACGCCAAGGATCAGACCGCGCAGAGCCACATCCGCCGCGTCCAGGTGTACGCTGCGGGGCTCGCGCGCGCGCTCGGCATGCCCGACAACGAGATCCAGGGCGTCAAGACAGCGGCGCTGCTCCACGACATCGGCAAGCTCGCGGTCCCCGAACACATACTGTCGAAGCCGGGCCCGCTGACGCAGGAAGAGTTCCAGAAAATCCGCATTCATCCGCAGGTCGGCGCGGAGATCATCAGCGGCGTGCCGTTCCCGTACCCGGTCGCGCCGCTGATCCTCAGCCATCACGAGCGGTGGGACGGCAAAGGGTACCCCACGGGGCTGAAAGGCGATGAGATTCCGCTCGGCGCGCGGATCCTCTCGGTCGTCGACTACTTCGATGCGCTGATGTCCGAGCGGCCGTACCACAAGGCGATGAGCCTGGACGCGGCGGTCGGGCTGTTGCGGCAGGAAAGCGGCAAAGCGCTCGACCCGCGCGTGGTGCAGACCTTCATCGACATGTATGCGGCGCTGGCGGCCGAAGCGGACGCGAGTCAGGAGCCATCGCGCAAGCTCACGCGCGTGCCGACGCCTGCGCCGACGGCGGCGCCCGCCGTCGGCCTCGTGCACGAATCGTCGCCTTCGGTCCGCACGAACGTCTTCCAGGACATCGCGCTGGCGCACCGCGAAATCTACGCGCTGTACGAAATCGCGCAGGCCATGGGCAGCAGCCTCGGCGTGGCGGACACGATGGCGCTCATCTCCTCGAAGCTGAGCAACATCGTCCCCTTCTCCTGCTGCGCGCTGTTTCTCTACAACGAGGAGTCGGAAACGCTGCACTGCCGGTTCGCGACCGGCGTGGAGTCCGAGACGATTCAGCAGCTGACGATCCGCAACGGGTACGGCCTGACCGGCTGGGTGGCGCGCAATCGCCGTCCCCTCGTCAACGCACGGCCGAGCACCGACCTCGAGGCGGCGGGCTTTCCGTCGGACAAGACCGTGCTCCACTCGGCGCTGGTCTGCCCGCTGGTCTTCAGCGAGCGGTTCATCGGCACGATTTCGGTCTATCACACGGAGCCGTCGGTCTACACCGACGACCATCGCCGCCTGCTCGATCGCATTTCCGAGCAGGCCGCAGCCGTCATCTACAACTCGATCGTGTTCGAGCAGACGCAGGAAGATTCGCTCACCGACCCGCTGACCGCGCTGCCGAACACGCGGTTCATGTTCATGCACCTGACGCGCGAGCTCGCGCGCGCCGAACGGCTGAAGTCGGAGGTCTCGCTGCTCGTCATGGACCTCGACAACTTCAAGGACATCAACGACACCTACGGCCACCACGTCGGCGATCGCGCGCTGAGGGACGTCGCGGGTGTGCTGCGCACGGGAATCCGGCCGTACGACATCTGCGTCCGCTACGCGGGCGACGAGTTCATCGTCGTGCTGTCGGGATGCGGCGGTGAGGAGGCGGAGCGGAAACGGGTCGAGCTGCAGCGCGCCGTCGACACCCTGCAGTTCGAGGCGCGGCCGGGAAAGATGCTGCCGCTCGCGATCAGCGTGGGCGCCTCGGTCTTCCCGCACGACGGGGACACGTACGAAACGCTCCTCGCCACGGCCGACAGCCGGATGTACCGCGACAAGACGCGGCGGAAACGCGAAGCCGGATCGCCCGACCACTCCGCCGATCGATCACGCCCCAGCGCGCCGGGCAACGTCTCGGACCTCGACCTGCAGCGCGCGGCCGTGGGAGTTCTGTAGTCCCCAGTCCCTAGTCCCCAGTCCCCCGTCCCTAGCCATCGTCATCAATCCAATCCGGCCTCGCTCCCCTCACTCCAGTCCACAGAATGGCGAGCCCTGTCGCCCCGAGCACGAGCGCCAGCCCTTCAATCCACCAGACGTCGTAGCGGCCGCTGAATTCGACCCAGGCCGCCGGCGCAGCGAGCACAAGGCCCACGGCGACCGCGAGCGAGCGTCGCCGGACCATCCGGAGGATCTTTCCGCGAGCGCGACCGAGTGCCACGTCGGTAGTGTCCGCCTTCCGCCTGCGCGTGTGAAGCTCCAGCCTCCGCTCGAATCGCCGGACCGCCGTACGGTCAGGCGGACCGTGAGAAGGCATAATTCCTCGTGCTCCTCACGCTGCCGATCCGCGAGGTGCTGCCCGCGACGCCGCGCGCGCGGATCGCCCGACTCGATCTGAACGGCCACGCCTTCGAGTACGTTGCGGGCCAGGCTGTGCTGGTCTCGACTCACGGCCATGAAAAGCGCCGGCCCTACTCGATTGCAGCGGCGCCCGAGGATGCCAGACGTGACGGGTTCATGGAGCTGCTCGTCGGCGTCGATGAGCAGGGCCTCCCGGGGCCGCATCTAACGCTGGAGGCCGGCCATCTCGTCGACGTCGAAGGGCCGCTCGGCGCCTTCACCTTCCCCGCCGCGCCGGACGAGCAACGGTTCGTCTTCATTGCCGGCGGCACCGGCATCGCGCCGCTGCGCGCGATGCTGCGGCACGCGCTCACGCTTCCGCATCGAAACATCGGGCTGTTCTACAGCGTCCGCACGCCTGACGAATTCGCGTACGAAGAGGAGCTGCGCCGGCTCGCGCGGGACGGGAAGATTGAGCTGCGGCAGACGGTCACGCGCGCAAACGACGCGAACTGGACCGGGCCGCGCGGCCGGCTCAAACGCGACGCGCTCGAGGAGCTGGTGCACGATCCGGCGACGCTGTGCTTCGTGTGCGGTCCGCCGTCGCTCGTGGACGAGATGCCGAAGCTGCTCGAGGAGCTCGGCATCTCGCGGGAGCGCATCAAGATCGAGGAGTGGTAACTAAATTCCCACGGCGTGGAAGCCGGCGTCGACCATCACGATCTCGCCGGTGATCGCGCGCGCGGCGGGGCCCAGCAGGAACACCGCCGCATCGGCGACCTCGCTCTGATCGACGCCGCGGCGAAGCGGCGCGCGGTCGCGATACACCTGCAGGATGCCCGAAAAGCCGGCAATGCCTGCAGACGCCAGCGTCCTGATCGCGCCGGCCGAAATCGCGTTGACCCGGATGTTCTGCGGACCGAGATCGCTGGCCAGATAGCGCACCGACGATTCGAGCGCGGCCTTCGCGACACCCATCACGTTGTAGTTCGAGAATACACGCTGACTGCCAATGTAGGTGAGCGTCAGGATGCTGCCGCCGCCTCGCTTCGTCATCAGCGGGACGACGGCGCGCGTCAAGCCGACGAAGGAATACACGCTGATGTCGAGCGCGATGCGGAAGCTCTCGCGCGACGTTTCGACGAACGGCTGGCTCAGCGCGTCAGCCGGCGCGAACGCCGCGCCGTGGACGAGGAAATCGAGCCCGCCCAGCTCGCGATCGATCGTCGCCGCGAGATCTGCAATCTGCTGATCGCTCGCGACATCGCACGGCGCAACCAGCGGGCTGTCCAGGCTCGCCGCGAGCTCGCGGACATTCTCTTCGAGCCGCGCGCTGGGATAGGTCAGCGCGAGGCGTGCGCCGGCCGCCGCCGCCGCCTGCGCAATCCCCCACGCAATCGATCGCTTGTTGGCGACGCCAACGATCAGACCGTGTTTGCCGGACAGATCAGGCATTGAGCGCGGGGGATCGGTCACCGTTCGGGGGTTCAGGGTTCAGGGTTCGTTCTCGGTTCGGGGTTCGCCGTTCGGCGTTCGGGATTCGGGGGTTCGGCGTTCGGGGGTTCGCCGTTCCGCGCTCATTTCGAGCGCTTGCGACCGCCGGGGCCGTGGCGACGACCCCCAACACGCGAGGGCATCCCGCCCTGTGGCGGTCGGCCGCCGCCGGTCGACCGCATGCCGCCGCGCGGGGGGCCGCCGTGCATGTTCCCGTTCGAACGGTTGCCAGGGAACTGCTGGCCGGCGCCGCCGCCGCGCTGATGGCGTGGCCGGAATCGATTTGGCCGTCCGCCAGGCTGGCGAATCGTGAATTCCGGGATCGGACGCGTGGGCGGCTGCTGCCCTTCTGGCCTCGGGAGAGAAGCGCGAATCAGCGGACGATGCACCGGCCCTTCTTCTTCCTCGCGATCTTCGCGCCCGCGCTCGGGATCGCCGGCGTCGGCGTCGGCCACGCGCGATGCTTCGTCGGCGGGCGCCGTGGCCGCGGCGATGCCGGATGCGGGTGCGTCGATTGGTTCCTCCCCCTCCGCGATCGCCTCGTGCGTTGGCGTTTCAGGCGTATCGCGACCGTCCGTGTCATTGGACGGGGCACCTTCGTGCGCGACGCGCTTCGGACCATTGGCCAGGACCTGCGCGTACAACGCCGCCGGCGTTTCCGTCTTGAGACGCTGCCGCGGGATTTTGGCGTGCTTGTATTCGTGATCGGCTTCGCACGTCGTGCACCGCGTCTGCTTGACGTCCTGGCCTACCATGGCCACGACGGCGTGGTTCGTCACCCGTCGCTCTCGCGGACAATAATCGTCCAGAATGTCACCAAGCCGTAGCTGGCGCTGCTGCATCGAAGCTCCCGAAGATACCGCTGGCAGGGAAAATGAGTTGCGAAAGGTGCCCTATCTTAACAGAGCTTGTCCAGCCCGTCCAGCCACCGCCGCAGGTCCGCCAATCGCGCCTGTACAGCCGCCGGAGCGGTCGACTGCGGCGTGCGCTTGGCGGCCACCGACACGCCGGGCGCCACGCGTTCGACGACGTCGGCGTCGAATTTGTCGCTGGCGACGCGCCACTCTGCGAGAGAAAGCGATTCGAAATCGCGCCGTTCCGCGACCAGCTTGCGCACCAGCGCGCCGACGATTTCGTGCGCGCGGCGAAACGGCACGCCGCGGCCGACGAGATAGTCGGCGACGTCTGTCGCCAGCAGCAGACCGGAGGCGGCGGACGCGGCGCGCGCGCGGTTGAGCGTCAGCCCGCCCACGACCGATCGGACGACCGCCAGGCAGCCACTCAGCGTCTCCTCGGCGCCGAAAACCGCTTCCTTGTCTTCCTGCAGATCCTTGTTATAGCCGGTTGGCAGACCCTTGATCGTCGCCAGCAGGCCGACGAGATGGCCGATCGCGCGGCCCGACTTGCCGCGCACGAGCTCCAGCGGATCGGGATTCTTCTTCTGCGGCATCATGCTGCTGCCGGTGCTGAGCGCGTCCGACAGCTCGAAGAAGCGGTGCTCGTCGCCGCAGAAGATGATCAAATCCTCCGCCAGCCGGCTCAAATGCACCATCGCCAGGGCGCAGGCGTACAGGAACGTCGCCGCGAAGTCGCGATCGGACGACGCGTCCATGCTGTTGTCGACGACGCGCGAGAAGCCCAGGTCGCGGGCCAGCGCGTCGACGTCGATGGCGTACGCCGTGCCGGCGATGGCGCCCGAGCCGAGCGGCATCGCATCGGCTTCCCGACGGGCCAGATCGAGGCGCGCGAAGTCGCGCCGCAGCGGCGCGGCATGGGACAGGAAAAAATGCGCGACGAGCACCGGCTGCGCCGGACGGAAATGCGTGAACGACGGCATCAGCGCGTCGCCGGACGCCCCGGCCTGGGCCGCCAGCGCGTCGATGACCGCCGCCACTCCGCGCTGCAGCCGTGGAATGCGCCGCCGCAGGTACAGGCGCAGATCGAGCGACACCTGCTCGTTGCGTGAGCGGCCGGTATGCAGCCGCCGGCCGGCGTCGCCCAGCCGATCGACCAGCAGCCGCTCGACAAAACTGTGGACGTCCTCGTCGCCGCCGTTGACGAACGCCGGATTCGACTTCCCCTGCTCGAGCAGCGCGGTGAGCGCCTCTTCAATCCGGCGCGCCTCGTCCGGCGTGAGCACGGCCGCCTTCGCGAGCGCGCGCGCCCACGCGATGCTGCCGGTCACATCGTCTTCGAACAGCCGGCGATCGAACCGGAACGACGCGCCGAATTCGAACGCGGCGGCATCCGGCTCGGTATCAAACCGACCCGACCACAAATTCGGCATCAGTGGGCCTTCGTCAACGCGATGGTTCTGACGGCCGGAGCCGCGGACAGCTGGCAATCGACGACCGCGCACTCGCCTTTGAACAGTCTCAGGCGGACGACGCCGCCGACCTGCTGCTGCATGGCGTCGGTGTAGGCGTCGAGCGCCGCGCGCATCGGCGCGAACCACGATCCGTCGCGCAGGATGCGGACGTATTGCTCGGCCACCTGCGCCGCAAACGTCTCGGCGTCGCTCGCGATCGCCGCCTTTTCCAGCGCGTCGTGCGCCGTGTACAGGACGACGAGCGCCGACGGCGCCACGCCGTGCGCCCCGGCGATGATGTCGAGGCTGCCGATGAGATCGATGAGCGTCATGACGACGCCGTTGATCGCGACCGGCACACCGCGCTCGATGGAGACCTCGACGCAGGCCGGCTCTTCGGGCAATCCGCCGGCTGGTTTCGCCGCCGGCCCACCCGTCAGTCCCGCGGGACGCGTCAAGAGCCGCTGCTGCGCGTAGTCGAGCTGCTCCGCGCTGGTCATGCCCCACTCGCCGGCCGGGGCGAGCACGGTGAGCGTCGGATCGAGCGCCCGAAGGGTTCGGTCGAGTGCGGCGGCGGCGCCCGCGCGGTCGCCGTGCGCGACCAGGCTGGTCTGCTCGATGCTCGCAATCTCGACCAGCTTCTGCGCGATGAGGGGACACGCCAGGGACGCCAGGGACGCGCCCTGGCGCAAGACGCCGGCCTTCAGGCCGCGGACCAGGTAGTCGCGGACGAAGGCGTCACGCGCGTCGACCACGTGCGCCCGCAGCGCGCCCGACGCCAGCGCGCGGTCGCGGATCTCTTCGAGCACCTCTTTCCCCTGTCCCAGATCCATCGTGACCGCGATGATGTCGGCGCGGTGCTGCTCGCCGAGCCAGGGAATCGCGATGGACGTCTCCAGCCCCCCGGAGTACGCGAGCACGATGCGCCGCATGCGGATGCTTTCTCCAGAAAAAGGGCCGTCCCCCTTTTTCGTGCGGCGGCTCGAGAACGAGGGAGACCCCTTTTCTGGTGTCATTCCGTGGAATAGTCCTTGAGCCGTTTCACCAGCGCGGCCGCGCCTCGGGCGCCGCGCGCGATCACCAGAATCGTGTCGTCGCCCGCGATCGTGCCGACCGCCTCCGGGAGCCGGGCGCGATCGAGCGCCTCGGCCAGCGCCTGCGCCTGGCCGCGGCCGGTCCTGACGACGACGAGCTGCTGCACGCGCTCGACGTCGCGCAGGAACTCGCTGGCGGCGCGCTCCAGCGCCGTGAGCGCGGTCTCCGGATCGATGGCCTCGGCGCCGGGACGCTGGTACGCGCCGTCCCCAGCGCGCTTCACGAGCCCCAGCTCCTTGATGTCGCGCGAAATCGTCGCCTGTGTGGCCTCGAAGCCGCGCTGGTGCAGGCGGCGCGCGAGCAGCTCCTGGCTGTGGAGCGGCTCGCGGTCGATCATGGCGAGGATGAGGGCCTGGCGACGCGCTTTCATGCGGCGATGTGCACAGAGTATACATCGATTTTTGTTGATCGAATCCGCTCAGGTGTGTATAAGTATGCTTTCCGATGCATACAGTCGCAGACACCGGCCCCCTCGGATCAGCGCCCGCCGCACGAGCGTCCGCTTCCGACCCGGGCAGCGCGAACGCGTCGGCCGACCCGATCGGCGCGGCGACCGCGCGCGTCGCCGTCGCCGGCGCGACCGGCTACACCGGTCAGGAACTGCTGCGCCTGCTCTCGCGGCATCCCGCGGTAACGCTGACCTCTGCGATGTCGTCCGGCCAGACGGGCGCCTCGTCCCGTCGCCTGCCCGGCCTCTCCCGGATCTGGAACGGAACGATCGTGCCGCTCGCGCCCGAGACGCTGGCCGCCGAAGCTGACGTCGTGTTCCTCGCGTTGCCCGATTCGGCCGCCGCGGAGCTGGCACCGGCTCTGGCCGACGCCGGCGTCCGCGTCATCGACCTGTCGGGTGCATTCCGGATTCGAGACGCCGAGGTGCGGCGGCGCTGGTATCCGGAGACACATCAGTTGCCGGCGGGCGTCGCTTACGGCCTCACCGAGCGCGAGCGCGGCGCGGTGGCGCGCGCGCAACTCGTCGCGAACCCGGGCTGCTACCCGACCGCGACGCTCCTGGCGCTTGCGCCGCTCGTCGAAGCCGGGCTGCTGCTGCCGACCGCCGACATCATCGTCGACGCCAAGTCGGGCGTCTCCGGCGCCGGCAAGACGCCGTCCGAGCGCACGCATTTCTCGGAGTGCCACGGCAGCCTGTCGGCGTACGGTGTGTTCAACCATCGCCACGGCGCGGAAATCGAGGAGGGAGTCGGCCGCACGGTCACCTTCACGCCGCATCTCGTCCCGCTCGACCGGGGCATCCTGTCGACCATCTACGTGCGTGTCGCGCCCGGCACCACGGAAGAGGCCGTCGGCGACCTCTTCGACCATGCGTACAAGGGCGCCACGTTCGTCCGGCTCGTCGGATCGTCGCTGCCCGAGATCAAACACGTCGCGCACACGAACTTCTGCGACATCGGCTGGCGCGTGGACGCCTCCGGCCGCGCGATTCTGGTGTCGGTCATCGACAACCTGTTGAAAGGAGCCTCCGGCCAGGCCGTCCAGAACATGAACGTGATGCTGGGCATCGACGAGCGCTCGGGGTTGTTATGAATGGGGTGAATAGTCAACCGTGACGTCGCCCCGGCCCCTTGTCCTGAAGTTCGGCGGCGAGCTGCTCGAGGATCGCGCGCACCTGACGGAGGTCGTCTCGGCGGTCGCTGCCATCGCCGGCGCCGGGTCGCCTGTCGCGATCGTGCATGGCGGCGGCAAGGAAATCGACGCGGCGCTCCAGGTGGCCGGCATCGAGACGCGTCAGGTCGACGGCCTGCGCATCACCGACGAGCCGACGCTGGATGTCGTGGTCTCCGTACTCGCCGGCGCGGTGAACACGCGCGCGGTCGCGGCGCTCAATGTGGCGGGAGTTCCGGCGGTCGGATTGACGGGCGCCGACGGCCTGTGCGGCCTGTCCGCCGCGGCGCCGCCGCACCGCGCCGTCGACGGCCGCGTCGTCGATCTTGGGCGCGTCGGCGTGCCGGAGGGCGACGCCGACCTGCGGCTGCTGCACACGCTGACCGCGGATCGGTTCGTGCCGGTCATCGCCTGCATCGGCATCGGCCGCGACGGCCGGCTGTTGAACGTGAACGCCGACACGTTCGCGGGGCACCTTGCGGCGCGGCTCGGCGCGCGGCGCCTCGTGATCGCGGGGACCACGCCGGGCGTACTCGATGCAGCAGGCGCCACGCTGCCGACGCTCGGCGCGGACGCCATCGCGCGGCTGGTGCGCGACGGCACGGCGACGGCGGGCATGGTCGCGAAGCTGCGGGCCTGCGAGCACGCGCTCGCGGGCGGCGTGGACGATGTGGTGATCGTGGACGGGCGGGATCGCGCGGCGCTCGAAGGCGCGGCAAGCAGTGCGTCGCCGCAGCGGGCCACGCGCGTGGTCACGGCGGCGCACACGGTGTAGGAGCGGACTTGCGGATCCGCCCGGGCCGACACGAGGGTCGGCCCCGACAAAGAGATGGTGACTGGCTCATGACTGTGGTGATGGACGACGTCGTCGGGCGCGAATCGCGCCACGTGCTGCAGACCTACAAGCGCAATCCGGTGACCCTGGTGCGCGGGGAAGGCGTGCGGCTGTACGACGCGGAGGGGCGCGAGTACTTCGATCTGCTGTCCGGCATCGGCGTCGCCGCGCTGGGCCATGCGCATCCCGGGCTGGCGCGCGCGATCGCGGACCAGGCGCAGACGCTGATTCACACGTCGAACCTGTTCTATCACCCGCTGCAGGGGCAGCTCGCCGAGCGTCTCGCCACGCTCTCGGGCTTGCCGCGCGCCTTCTTCTGCAACAGCGGCACCGAGGCGGTCGAGGCGTGCCTGAAGTTCGCGCGCCGCTACTGGCACACGAAGGGGGCGCCGCTGCAGGAGTTCATCGCGCTCGACGAATCGTTCCACGGCCGCACGTTCGGATCGCTGTCGGTCACCTCGGACGAGCACTATCGTCTGCCGTTCGAGCCGCTGCTGCCGACCGTGAAATTCGTCCGGACGAACGATCCGACCGCGCTGACGGCAGCCGCGTCCGCGTCGACAGCGGCGATCATCGCGGAATCCGTAATCGGAGAGGGGGGCATCAAGCCGCTGACGCCGGCGTTCGCGGCCGCGATCAGGGACGCGTGCGCGAAGACCGGCGCGCTGTTCATCGCGGACGAAATCCAGAGCGGCCTCGGCCGGACCGGCTATCCGTTCTACTTCCAGGCGCTCGGGCTGCAGCCGCACCTCGTCTCGATCGGCAAGGCGCTCGGCGGCGGCGTGCCGGTCGGCGCAGCGCTCGTCAGCCAGGAGGTGGCCGACACGTTGTCGATCGGCGATCACGGGACGACCTACGGCGGCAACCTGCTGGCGTGCCGCGCAGCGCTCTTCGTCGTCGGCGAGATCTTCGAGCGCGGCGTCGCAGAAAACGTCAGGCGCGTCGGGGCGATCTTCGAGCAGCGGCTGAAAGCGCTCGCGGTGAAGCATCGCATCGTGAAGGAGGTACGCGGCGCCGGATTGATGTGGGGGCTGGAGCTCTTGCGCGACGCGGCGCCGGTCGTCCCGGCGGCGCTCGAGCGCGGCGTCATCGTCAATCGCACGGCGGAAACGGTCGTCCGGCTGTTGCCGCCGCTCGTCATCACCGAGGAAGAAGCCGGCGAGGCGCTCGGTCGGCTCGATGCGGCGCTGGGCGCTGTGGGAGCCGGCGCATGAGGCAACCTTCACGGGGCCACATCACGCTGCGCACCGGCGACACGCCGGACGCGAAGAAGCTGCACGCGCTGATTCAGGCGAACCTCGAGGAGGGTCACCTCCTGCCGAGGACGCTGAGCGAGCTGACGGTCCGCGCCGACCGCTTCGTCGTGGCCGTCAAAGCCCGAAAGATCATCGGGTGCGCCGAGCTCGCGCCGCTCAGCCCGCACGTGGCCGAAGTCAGGTCACTTGCGGTCGACGGCGCCGCGCGCGGCAGCCGCATCGGCGTCGCGATCGTCGACGAGCTTCGGCGGCGCGCCCGGCGCGAGGGGTTCGAAAAACTGTGCGCGTTCACGCACGCACCCGCCTACTTCATTCACATGGGCTTCTCGATCGTGCCGCACCTGTGGTTGGCGGAAAAAATCTTCACTGACTGCGTGAAGTGCCCCCGGTTCCGCCAGTGCGGCCAGTACGCGATGGTGGTGCCCCTGGACGTGGCGTTCGACGCGGAGCGCGGCTACGGGCTGCCGGCGGCCGCCTCAGCGCCGCTCGCATAGATGGCGGCCACGTCGACCATCCTTCAAGGCGGCGTGACGACGCCGCGCGGGTTCCGCGCGGCGGGCATCAGCGCCGGCATCAAGGCCAGCGGAGGGCTCGACCTGGCGCTGCTGGTGTCCGACGCGCCGGCGCGGGCCGCCGCGGTCTTCACGACGAACCTCGCCGTGGCCGCGCCGGTCATCGTGTCGCGAGAGCATCTGGCGCGCTCGGGCGGCACGGCGCGCGCCATCATCGTCAACAGCGGCTGCGCGAACGCGTGCACGGGCGACGAGGGTCTGCAGGTCGCGCGGGACATGGCGGCGGAGACCGCGCGCCTCGTCGGCTGTCCCGTCGAGCAGGTGCTGGTCGCGTCGACCGGTGTCATCGGGGTCGCGCTGCCGATCGCGAAGATCCGCATCGGCCTGCCGATCGCCTTCAGCGCGATGGGCGCCGGCCAGGGCGCGCAGGCAGCGAAAGCGATCATGACGACCGATCCGTTCCCGAAGGAATCGGCGGCGCAGATCGCGATCGGCGGACACGACGTCGCGATCGGTGGCATGGCGAAGGGCTCCGGGATGATCGAGCCGATGCTGGCGACGATGCTCGCGTTCGTGACGACCGACGCCGCGGTTCCCTCGCCGCTGCTGTCGCGCGCCCTGCGCGCGGCGGTCGACGACACGTTCAACGCGATCACGGTCGACGGCGAATGCTCGACCAACGACTGCGTGATGCTGCTGGCCAACGGCGCGAGCGGCGTCGCGGTGGACGAGACGTCGTACGACGCGTTCGTCGCCGGTCTGACGGCGGTGTGCCGCGAGCTCGCGCTCGGGATCGTGCGAGGCGGCGAGGGCGCGACCAAGCTGGTGACGGTGCACGTGACGGGCGCCGCATCGAGCGACGAGGCGCGGAAATGCGCGAAGGCGATCGCGAACTCGCCGCTCGTGAAAACGGCGATCCATGGCGGCGATCCAAATTGGGGCCGGCTGATTGCCGTCGCGGGCCGTGCCGGCGTCGCATTCGAGCTGGCGCGCGCGGCGGTCGTGATTGGCACGACGGTTCTGTTCGAGGACGGCCGTCCGCACGACGAGAACGCGCCCCAGGCCGCCGAATACCTGAAGGGCACGGATCTGAGCGTCTCGGTCGACCTCGGCGCCGGCCGCGCCTCCTCCACGGTGTGGACGTGCGACCTGAGCGCGGAGTACGTTCGCATCAATGCTGATTACAGAACCTGACAGGGATACAAAGGATACAAAGGATACAAAGGACACAAAGGTTGTGAGTCCAGCGACGCAGACGCGCAAAGACTTCCTGTCCGTCCTCGACTTCGACGCCGTCGATCTCGAGCGCTGCCTGCAGATCGCGTCGCAGGTGAAGGCCGATCGCTTGCTCGGACGCCGCGCGCCGACGGCGGACGTACTGAACGGCCGCCACGTCGGCATGCTGTTCGACAAACCGTCGCTGCGCACGCGGACGACCTTCGAGATCGCCATTCGTGAGCTCGGCGGCCATCTCGTCGCGCTGCAGCCGGACGTCGCGCTCGGCCGACGCGAGCCGGTCGGCGACGTCGCGCGCAATCTCGAGCGCTGGGTCGACGCCGTCGTCATCCGCACGTTCTCGCAGTGCATCCTTCAGGAGTTCGCCGCCGCCACGACGCGGCTGCATGTCATCAACGCGCTCACCGATCAGGAGCATCCGTGCCAGGCGATCGCTGATTTTCTGACGCTGAAGGAGCGCTTCGGCCAGCTCCGCGGGCGCACGATCGCGTACGTCGGCGACGGCAACAACGTGGCGACGTCGCTCGCGCACGGCGCGGCGATGCTCGGCGTCCACGTGCACGTCGCGAGCCCCGAGCCGTATCAGCTTCCGCACGCGGTCGTGCAGCAGGCGACGAGCGCCGCGCGCCACGGTGCGCGGCTCCGGCTGTTCAGCGACGCGGCCGACGCCGTCAACGGCGCGGATGCCGTCTACACCGACACATGGACCTCGATGGGTCAGGAAGCGGAGGCCGAGGTTCGCCGCCGCGTCTTTGCGGCCTATCAGGTGAACGAGGAGCTGATGTCGCTCGCCAAGCCGGGCGCGCTCTTCATGCACTGCCTGCCGGCGCACCGCGGCGAAGAAGTCACCGCGGAAGTCTTCGAATGCGAGTCGTCGGTGGTGTTCGATCAGGCCGAGAACCGCCTGCACGGCCAGAAGGCGCTGCTGTTGATGCTGCTCGCGCCGGCGTCCGCGATGTGACGCGGGCGCTATAATCGCGCCGCTGATGTCCACGGCGGCACCCTGGCTCGCCCACTACGATTCCGACGTTCCCCATACGCTCGCGCCGTACCCGAGCCGGACGCTCGTGGACTTCGTCGCGGAGTTTGCCCGGACACAGCCCGCCAGACCGGCGCTGTTGTTCAAGGGCGCGCGCGTCACCTACGGCGAGCTCGAGCGGCTCAGCGACGAGTGCGCCGCGGCGTTCGCGGTGCTCGGCGTCAAGCGGGGCGACCGCGTCGGTCTGCTCCTGCCCAACTGTCCGCAGTTCTTCATCGCGCAGTTGGGCGCCTGGAAGCTCCGCGCCATCGTCGCGCCGCTCAATCCGATCTACACGGAGCACGAGCTCGAGGGTCCGCTCCGCGAGCACGGCATCGAGACGGTCGTCACGCTGACGCGGTTCTACCAGCGCGTCAAGAACGTCCAGCCGCGGGCAGGCGTCCGCCGCGTGATCGCGACCAACATCAAAGAATATTTTCCGCCGCTGCTGCGCGTCCTGTTCACGATGCTGCGCGAGAAGAAGGACGGCGATCGCATCGCGCTGAAGCCCGGCGACAGCGATTTCGCGCACCTCCTGCGCGTGAACCGCGGCCGGCGTCCGCGGACTGAGGCCCCTGCGCCGGAGGACAACGCCGTCCTGCTGATGAGCGGCGGGACGACCGGCACGCCGAAAGGGGTGCTGGGAACGCATGGCGCGTACGTGATCGCCGGGACGCAGCTCAAAGCGTGGAACGCGTCGGCCCTGCGCGGCGCCGACGACGTCATCTTCCTGCCGCTGCCGATGTTTCACGTGTACGGCAACGTGGGCGTGCAGGCGCTGACGTTCATCACCGGCTGCGCGGTCGCGCTCGTCCCGAACCCTCGCGACCTCGCGGACCTGCTGGCGACCGTCCGCCGCGTGAAGCCGACGTTTTTCAACGGCGTGCCGACGCTTTACATCGCCCTGCTCAACCATCCCGACGTGCAGAAGGGGAAGATCGATTTCAAATCGATCCGCATCTGCTTCTCGGGCGCCGCCCCGCTGCTCGCGGACACCAAGAACCGCTTCGAAACGATGACCGGCGCGCGCATCGTCGAGGGCTACTCGCTCACCGAGGCGATGATGGCGACGTGCGTGAACCCGGTGAAGGGACCGAACAAGCTCGGATCGGTCGGGATGCCGGTGCCCGACGTGTCGGTCCGCATCTTCGACGACGATCAGGGCACGCGTCCGCTGCCTGCGAGCGAAGTCGGCGAGATTACCATCAACGCGCCGCAGCTGATGGTCGGCTACTGGGACGCGCCGGACGAGAGCGCGGGCGTGCTGCGCAATCACATCGAGGACGGCGTCACGCGCAAGTGGCTGCACACCGGCGACCTCGGTTACCTGGACCAGGACGGCTACCTGTTCATCGTCGATCGGAAGAAGGATCTGATCAAAACGAGCGGCTACCAGGTGTGGCCGCGCGAGATCGAGGAAGTGCTCGCCGCGCATCCAGCCGTGGCGGAAGTCGGCGTGGCCGGCGTCGCCGACGCGACGAAAGGCGAAGCCGTGAAAGCGTGGGTGGTGCTGCGCACGGGCCAGACGGCGTCGGAGGCGGACCTCCGGGCGTTCTGCCGCGAGAAGCTCGCGCCGTACAAAGTGCCGTCGAAAGTCGAGTTCCGGACCGAGTTGCC
>Ga0137394_10000210_pt1 | contig 40441 bp, 37 predicted proteins | sample czobulk116metaG_FD_108278 | JGI IMG/M metagenome (GOLD analysis project Ga0137394, IMG submission 108278) | Vadose zone soil microbial communities from Angelo Coast Range Reserve, California, USA - czobulk1.16 metaG | ecosystem: Environmental > Terrestrial > Soil > Vadose zone | place: USA... | reverse complement strand
GCAACCTGCGCTCATCTATGCTTGTCTGGCGTTGGCGATGCTTGTCAGGTCAAGCGAAATCGAGCTCGGTGAAAATGGCCGTGCCCAGGCTCTGAGACTTCGTGATACCGCACAAACGCATCTTAACCAGTCCTGGAATTCACATCGGGTCGACCTTGGTCTGGCAGAGGCAGCCATGGTACTTGCCCTCTTCGAGACGTCAGCACACCCACAGCATGATGACGCCAGGGTGGGAGCTGCGCTAATTTGGCTGGACAAGATCATCGAAGCACTGCAACTGACGCTCATCGATGCACGTGATCCAGATACCCTTGACCACTCGATGGGCGTGCCCACGGTTGCCGATCCACACCCACCGCCCAAGCAGTGCGAGTGTACTACGTCAACAGGTGAAGGTTCAGCCGCTTGGTCACCACCACTTGCATGGGACCCCTTGTGGACTGAAGCAGAAGTGAAGTCGGAGGAAACACGCCGCCTCTGTTGGAGCGCTCTCATACTCGTCGCGAATCACACGGTTGCGCGCGCCGCGGAACAACGCGCGCCCCTAGACCTCTTCTTAGTCAACCCGTCAAATGTATGTCATGGCCTTGTCACTCACAGTGAATCCTCTTACTCATCGGCTTGGGGGGCGACTCCTGTGACCGCTAGTTCCGCTTACTCTTCCCTGGTGAATATCATCAACGAGAATATGTCACGGTCGCCCCCCGCTCGGGAAAAGATACCGTGTGGGCCCTCTACTGCCGCAGCATGCTTCTTTGGAATTGTACCTTGAGCTTCTGGGACGAACGCCTCACGACCGAAGAGCGCACCCGAATTGCGTGCGCTGCATACGTGGAAACTCGTCTAGTGGAGGAAGCATTGGACGCTCACACCTGCAACATAGACACGTCACTGATTTACATGTGTCGCGAGTTTATTTCCAAGTGAGTGGCAGTGTTGCTTTGCAACCCGCCAGCATGGTCTGATGGTCGTATCCAGCACCCGCCTCGAGGTTACTTATCTCACACGAAGGTAGAATTTGTGCACCTTGTCTTCTCTGATACCTTGCTCACTTTTTTTCTCTCCTAAGTATTCTCCTTGATCTAGACATGAGGGCAAGACCCGTCTGGAACCGTCGACTGGCTGAGGAGTGGCGTAAGTGATCTTTGCCTATCCCCCCGCGTTCATGGCTGATTTGGGTGTACTTGGAAGTTTACTATCAGGAACAAGTTGCGAAGCGCGTTAAGATTTCCCTGACACGTATCGCTGAGCCTTCAGCACACGTCGTTCTCCGTCGTCCTTACCACATCAGCTGGTTCACCAACCAGATTGCAACGTGCGTTTATGTTTTCGTTATTGTGGCGTCTTCCCCTCATCGGAGGTTGGACTTCCAGGTGCCTGGCGCTCTGGGAAAGCGATAGAGACCTCTTACGAGCACTGGAGCTCGCGAAGACTTTCCTTGAACCGACCGAGGCACTCAACTCCTTGTGGCCCTGCCCGAGTACGTTTCTCGCCTGTATTCTTACCTCTATTTTCTGAGGGCTATATGCCGCGCAGCATTCCACTTGCGAGGAAATGCGCTGCGCGCTCAGCTTTCTCAAGCTTGCGCAAGTGCTGGCATCCCCCTTCCAATGCCCCCCACAACACCAGATTCTGCACTACACCACTCGGTTACCAGAGAGATGGCTTCTTCTCAGTAATCGCAGCAATTGTCGTCATTTTTTTTTTGTGTTTGGTCACCTTTCTCCCCTTGCTTGACTTCCTGCCCCTCTCTGCTTTCTCTTATGCTGTGTGTCATATTTACTGTCTTCTTGCTCTGTGTAATCCTACTTGTGAAAGGGATCTTCGCCACTTCCTAGAACTCCCAGTGGGGTTATATATATCCGTAACATATATCCAAGACATCATCACCCATCCTTTGTACATCCATTTGGAGCCACTCAATTTTGGACAGATTGTAATTTACAATGGGGTTATTACGGTAATATATATATATATATATACATTGGGAAAGGGGGATCATGACACTCATCTGCAATCTCGTCATAATAACTTGCCACTGGTGGTAGTGATACATGTTTGGTTGTTTGTGCCCTTGTTCTTTCTTCAACGACAATGCGCCACTCGGCATGATGTCGTAACTTCCCGAACCCAGCACGGCGGAGGCCTGTTCCAATCCAAGCAGACGTACCATCATCACACGGTTGTACTCATCCTCGATTCGCTCAGGCTGCGGCGGTCGGTGGCAGGGACCTCCGTTTCGAAGTCTGGGGTGGCAGTGTAGTCATGCGGCCAAGCCAACTTTGTCCTTTCGAGTAAGAAAACGGGTTTTCTCGCACGGTTTTGGGTTTATTCACACAGCACATGGCAGGGACAGTAGCGCAACGGCTGCCGATGATGACCTCTGTGCCTTTTCTTCTTTATTCTCTGTTGTTGCAAGCAGCTGAGTCGGTGGCGGCCGGTCCAAGGGTAAGCGAAACAGCCGACACTGCCCGACAGATAAACAAAACTCTTTGATTTTGAGTTTTGTTTGGAAAAAAAAAAATTGTTTGGAGGAGTCGGGGTTCCGTACTGTACCGTGCCAGTTTACTAGTATAGTAGTACTGTAGTACTGTATGTGTTTCATAGTTTGTCGGAAATTAAGTTGATGAATGAGGTTTACCCCACCTACCGATTTGAATTTAAGATTTCACTTGCCAGTGCCTGTGCGTTATTAATGGGGTCCAAGGCCGCAGCTGGTTCTTTTTCCGTTTTACGAGTAGTACTGTAAGTGCTGCATGGGGAATGCTGTACCGTAGACCTGTACACTCAGGGCTGTGGATGGATCATGGAGGCCATTACGCTTAGCTGACATAACCTGGAAGATGCCGCCCCAGCGCTCGGCTTGAGTTACTCACTATCATGATGACGCGGGTTGAAGGATTACACCACTCTTAGGATAACCCGACACTGCAATACAACCCTCGACTGTGCTATTCATGCTTTGAAATCGTGTTGGAGCGTATGGGTAGTAGTATGCTGATTGACTATTCGAAGGTACAAGTGACGACATCGGTACGTAGACTAAAAAAGTCTGCTCCTTGGGTATCCAAGTATCCATAAAGGAGCATTCGCTGCCACCGGCCACCGCCCTTTCCATACCAACCAGGATCTTTCCGTGTCTCCGTACGCACTGGCAGAACGGACGAATAGGAATGAGAGAAATGTCGGCTGATGTGTCTCGTCCGCTCGCGTGACTGGCCCACGGTTGACGCTACCAATCAGTTGCCCCGCACAACTGATCACGTAACGTTTCTCGAATATCCTACGGCAGCCGCAGACTCGCAAACCTCCTGGCCCCCCAAAAATTGTAACCCAGGATACCGTTGGTTAGGGGTAACACAGGGACAATCGCTGTAGCACGGTCATCAAGCACGTCAATATGCGGCGTGTTGGAAGGGAGGCCAACGGAAATAACGTCGAGGAGCTGAAAGAACGTCTCCTGGGGCATAGGTGGGGGAATTGTTGGGGGAATTTAAAGGGGAAGTATGTGGATACTCGGTTAAGTCGAGCCCTTGTCGTACAGTTGCGTGAGGGATCGCACGTACGCACACGACGGTGTTGTGACTCGGAGTTGTGATGATCGCGTGTCTGACCATTTCGGGGTCAGTAGCCTTGCACTTCAGTGTCCGGGCCGGGAGCGCCGTCCGGCGATAGGCCTTCCTGACTGCGCTGGGGCAGCGGAGGGGGTGGGTGAAGTTTGGTAGCAGTGATGACTAGGAGGAGTCGTTGGAAGGACGCGCTGGCGGGCATGGTGTGCACTGCTATAGACAGTGTACCCGCTGTTACTGCCTCTCCCGTGCTGGGGAACTCCTGCACTAGGCGTGGCGGGAGGACCCATTTGAAAGTTGTCGTTGGAGAGGTGGACCGGGGTTGACTGGGTGTGGACAATGAAATGTGAATTGATCGACTCGGATCGCATCGCACATGCTGGAATTATATGCCTGGGTCGAGTCGACACGGCCCCACGTAGTGCATCGGTCGTAGTCATGTCGGCGTGCAGTCATTGCAGTGTCAGTTGTTAGATTGTAACTGACTCGACTCGGGTCTTTCGGTGCTGCGTCTCGTTCTCGGCCCGCGACGGTGACGAGTCAAGGGAGCTGTCAAGGCATCCGTAAGGGCAGCACAGCGCCACGTTTTTGAATGGGCGTGCGGCCATTGGACGAAAGCCAGCTACGCCCAATTGCCATGCGTGATTTGCCGTAGCGAGCACGTCCCGGCATTACGTATCGGCTGCATGTATACTTTTTTTTTTTGAAAGCGCTTGCCCTTTTGGGGTATTGCCGGGCGGCAGGAGATGAGCATCAGCCCTGCCGGCACGCTGAAGCCAGACCAGCGGTCTGGTTGTGAGGAAGAAATGCATTTACGCACACCCCTGCAGGAGGGGTAGTGTGGGACTCAGGTTATGGGATCCCTCTAGGGGCTTGCCATTACCTCATACCCACTAAAACCTCACAAATAAATAGCCAGTCATTCGGGAGGTCTCAGACTCGTTCCCAGTTGTTTACTACTAAAACTAGTACAGTAGACTCTGTCTTAACCCATACCTCTCCATGGACAAGAATGGCTATGGGTTATTACAGAGTATGGGTTAGCTCAGAGGGGTGTGTTTAAGGCAAAAAGTGGCTGTTCTGAGAGTAATTTATTAGAGTGATATGTGCACTTGTTTGAGCAAAATAATTCATAATCCTGGTCACTCAGAGGCTGTGAGCCTGTTCCAAGCACATTCAACAACCAATTTTTGCAAGAATGGCACACATTTCACATGCAAACTGGTCATCCAAATCTGACACAAACCCCTGAAGCACAAATAATGCCTTGAGAGCTGCTGCCCAAGTTGACTTTTCCACCACAATGTCTTCTTCATCCTCTGCAGGGATCTTCTCTTGCTTCTGCAGCCATGAAAGGAGCTCCTTTCTACATGTGTTGACTGTTTGATTAAGCTCTGTAAGTCTGGATTTAAGAATGCTGAGCTGGTTTAGGGACATAGATGAGTGTTATGGATGGCAGTGACTTCTCTGCTGGCCAAAAGTTTGGATTTGTTCTTACTAATTTTAGTAATATTACATTATAATTATGGGTTTTGATGTCCAATGGCTATGGACTATTGAGTATTAGAGAGTTATGGGTTTTAATTAGGAACAGACTTGGTGGACCCAAAATCCTATGGGTTATTACAGATTATGGGTTATCACAGTTATGGGTTAAGGCAGAGTCTACTGTAAACCCTTTCTCAGGGTTGCACGGAGTTACCGGACCCGGACCGAGTCTATCGAATCCCTGATAAGGTGTTTCTCACGGCTAATGTAAGCCGCGTTCGCATCTGCCACGTCACTCACTTTTGTAGTGGGAAGGGTGGGCTGTGAGGAAGGCAATATTCGTATAATACCCTTGGTATGTGGGTAGCAGCAGCGCTGCTATGTCTGCCAGTAATCGGCTCAGTATATTTGGGGCCGGGATATCCGAGAGCGTTGATGTTCGCTCATCTTGCCCGGTGTGGAAAATCTCGCCAAATGTGGTGGTTCGAGTTCGGCTGCATGTATACCCATATGAGGATGCATCGCACGGATTAGGTCCTCCGGGTGTCCGGCACTGTCGAGTCACACGGCACGGTGCCCAGTGGGCATAGGCAAATTCCCCCCGCCGTCGGCTCAGGTCCACCTTACACGTGCACAGGATCAGATGTGATTACTACAGATTAATACGTGCGCAGCGTATAGTATGCGATTACACCGCGGCGAACGCGGAACGAAACATGTCGTGGGGAACAAAGTCGATTCCTTTACACCACATTAGAAAGGTGTGCTTGACCGTGGTTGAAAATGACCGCATATTTGTGAAGTAGCCCCTTCACGTCGTCCGCGCTGCGATATGCCGCATGATCAGCAGTGTGGCGAGGAAATCTGTCATACCGCCATCATCAGTTGACCATGTCCTCGGTTTCGACGCGTAAACGAGATATCTTGCCTACTACGAGATGCGGGTAAGGCTCTTCGACGCCGAATGTACAGCCGGATGAACTTGCTGACCGCTCGCCGAGCGCGTACCAAGCAACGGTTTGTCCGCTCGTATTGACGCACTGTCCGCCAAAAGGACCAATTCATTCAGAAAACCCGGCCTCGAAGGAAAAACACGCCGGGTGTCCCCGAGTTACTCACGGACCACTCCAGATCCTCGTCCGTGTTCATACGCCAAATCCAGTTGTATTCTTTCCCGTCAGAAGCGATGAATTTCCGGTGGCGCGAGCCATGACTTTTTCGCAGAAACAAGATCGCGTGTGAGCGCATGTGTTCAAAGCGAGCGAATAAGATGACGGCAGAGCGGTGGCGTACCCTCCAACTTCCACGAGAAAGGCGGTCATCGGTTGTGTCTGTGGAGAACCTCCGGGGCCAATGGTGATAATGTCTCCGAGCGCGCCCGCCGCCCCATACTCGAGGGTCACGACAGGCATGTCGTGCCGCATCAAATTCAAGTTATATATCGCGTGTTGCGACGCGCCGTCGGTATCACGACTCGTACAGCACAGGAACAGAGACATGCGACCATAAAAATCGATGAAATTGGAATTCGACAGTGAACCGGTTTCGTCCTCGAGCATGAACGGGATGCCCGTCTTCACCATGTTATCTCGTGGGGGGGTGTGGAATCACGTGGAATCACAGAAGTCGTGTGGTCAAGAAGAACGTAGCTTTGCACGCGCGAGAATAGGAAAGGAAGCACGTAAGGTGTGAGGAATGGGAAAGTGGGTTCCTGATAATCTAGCACAACCTCCTTTTGTATCTGTGATGAGAAAGGGCGCGAGCCCGCCGAGCCATGCGTGCGGCTGGGTTTACAGTGAGCGTGAGGACCACGCAGGTGCCGTGCTGAATGATATCAGATATTCTAGCTGCGTCCCACGTTCATTTATGATCCATACGACGTCTGCGTGTGCTGCCACGAACTCCGCAGCGGGTGTTTCATTGTCCCCCAGAGGAAGGAAAGCAAACGGGCGCTTGCATTTGTCGGAGTGGTTATCGATTATTGGAGAGAGGGAAACGGGGAGTCGGCCTTCCTGCGAGGCAAACTGCCCGATGACCGATCGGCGTTCCCCAAACGCAGATTGTGGCTGTCAGTCGATTGCTGGAGGTGTGAAGGGCCTCACCGATGGGGATTGCGAAAAAATATGTTATATGGTCAGCAGGTGAGCCACAGGAAAAACATTCCGACGAAGGGAAGATTCATGAACGCGATGACCGGACGTTGGTCACGGGCACGCCCATCAGGCGAGGCCGTAAAACCCATAATTCGAGTTTCAACATCCTTTGAAGCAGATGGTATCGTCGATGGACCCTGATTCGGAAATGAGACGCAAAGCAAAGATCGGCGCGATGCCTAAACACGCACCTCTTCTTGGTCAAAAATGGTTTAGACCACGGCTGCGTTCGTTTGAGTTTGCCCTGTTGTTATCTCCGCATCGAAGCGCGCTGCTATCGGTATAGTGTAGCGAAAATCCAGGCCCGGGAACGTCAAGTTTCTTGGATGTTATCTACGATACCACAGATGTGGCACAACACTAGCAATCGACCCTAAGACATGGACACGCCACCGCCGCCACCACGTCCACTGGAAGAAACAATTGACACTTGTAGTTGAAGCCTCACATATTCAATGGGTTGCGTTAACGAGGCGTGTCCATTCAAATGAGCTCACTTACGTCTCCTTTCCTACTCATTGGTGAGAGTCCTGGATGGCTGAACGGCAGGAGAAACTCATTACACGCGAGTAGATGTACTGTAGAGGCGTCTAGGAACCGAGGCGCCCACTGGCAGTGCCAGCAGCAGTACTACACATACTGGATTTGGACGGGCGCTAGTGGGCGCAATTTGTCTTGCAGGGCTGGACCTCATGGAGGAGCAACCCTCTCCGAGTCATGGGATGTAGCATGCGCAGTCACTGGCAGTGTGATAGAGAAAGATAAAGAAGTGTGCTTCCGGAGATGGCCGATATCATCGGTGCGGGCGAGTGGGAAACAAAAAGGCGAAGCGACGAGGCACAGATCTGCCAAGGTTTGGAAGATATCGACGCGTCTAAATGAGGGTGGGTGGGGGGCAGCCAGACTGAGAAAGTGAGCTACTGCACTGGCACGTGCAATACTCACGTTGCATCGGCGACAGAGCTCTGACATGTGAAGTGATGCCTCGTGGTTGCGGATGGAACAAGAGTTATGAACCAGCAAGGTGCTCGTGAAGATGGCGCGGCTGCTGTACCTAAACCTAACGAATACCTGCTTCCTCCGAGTTGTTCGGTTCTCCACGAAACGCCCACGCGGCCACTTGGTCATCTCTGAATTCTTTTGCTATCTGGGGCACGGCACACTGCTCTGCTGGCACAAATAACGCGTCCCCTCTTCGGAATAAATCATTTCGCTTACGACGCAACATCAAGGTGGAGCTGGGGGACGGATCTTTCCTTGCAGTTAGGCTCATTCACTGTAACCCTACGGGGAAATGCGCAACGCCAGGAGAGGTGCCAATGCCAGTGGTACCCCCCAAAGTGAAATTTGAAATTTGAAATTTTGGCCGCCGACAAACGCACACATGCGCCAACAGCCCCTGTGTGGATGCTGGTCACGGAGAAGACGGTTGCGGCGGAAGTTTGATGGACCACGGCGGCTAGAAGAGACTCGGTAGCAAAAATGTCCTTCGATTTCTCAGATCGCGCATCACGGGTCGACAGGACCTCGACCGGGTCCAGGCACGGGTCTAGTATAACGGCACGGCCCTGCGCAATCCATCATCATGCATCATCGCTGACACTCCTGGGAAACAACCCATCATGTTGGTGGGCTCGTTATTATGATACCCAGATAATCTTAGACTTGAATCGTCGAATCGTCGTACAGTACAGAGCGCCAGGCAAGCACGCAGCAAGCGTGAGAACGGGATGATCGTGCGCGCCAATAAATTCTGCCATTCCATGTGTCGCGTGTGCGTTGTTGTGATTCACAACGAAGCCATTTCATCCTCAGGGTCGTCAATATCTGGCAATTCAATGTGCTGCGCAAAATGGGAACACTGATACCTTACCGCGGGCCGTGGGGGAATATGGGTGTGTTGTCGTCTGTTAGCCTTTGATCTCGCTGCGCTCCGGACCTTTGACCAATCCTGTGACTTGATCCAGAACTTTCCGTATGAATAGATCACATAGGCAGCAGAATCTGTGATCATATTCGGGCCCAACCCTGTACGTTCTATATTATTGACTTTACAAACGGTGGACGAAGGGAGGCATTAGAGGGGGCGCGAGTCGTGGTTGTGCGGTTGTCAAGAAGTATGATCAGGGAATCGAGGCTTCCTGATGAATTATGGAAAGAACTGAGATGGCGTCGTAAGATGTAGTGTTAGACGAGACAAAATATTCACCCGTGCTACCGCATGACGTCGAGGACGGTATGGTGAGGAAAGTGCGATCTACACGGAGGGTTTATACTCAAGGTCATCATACCTGCGCCTCATGGGTACCAGCACAAAAGCATGCACTGTTGGGCGGCCTACGTACAGGCTGCAAATGAGCGACAGACGGATCATCTCAACCAAAACCAGTTACCGCTCAATTGTGTCCCCGCCGTTCACCACCAGGCGAATGTCGCCTCGCATTATGGTCCCATCGCTGCCGGTCCCTCGAACACTCGCTCTCACGTTCATTCTCGTCATAGTTATGGGGAGGAGATCGGTGGGGCGTTATTTCTGAATGTCTCCGGGAGTCACGTCGACGGGGCGATCGAGAGCGGTCTCGAAAGCGGCCGTCGTCAGGGCTGTAGTGGTCGCGCGATCGCCGGTATCTACCGTCCTGGGGACCATCGCGATCTGCTATGTCGTAGGAGCGATGCCATTTGGGTGAAGGCGAACGACTATCCCGGTGCCGGCGCACAGGTGTCAGTGATCGAGGTGGAGAATCGTCGCGGCGTCTGCCGTTGTGAGCACGACGCTGCTCCTTGCGCGCGGCCTTTTCGAGTTTCCTTGCCGCTTTCTCCCCCCTGCGCTCTGCTCTGCGTCGTCTTCGTTCGTCCTGCTCCGCAGCCCTTGTCGCCTCATCTGGATCAACATGTGCACTGATCGCCGCCGAGGGAGGAGGGATCGGGATTGCGTTTGTACCCGTTCCTTGTGTACTTGTTGATGATGATTCCTTCTTGGAGGGCCCAAAACCGCTGTATGACTGCCATTAAAAATCCAGGCTCGGGCAAAATAGAGAATGAGCAGATCATACAGTGCAATGGAGAGTGCCTCTGCCTCGGCTTCCTTGACTTTACGAATTTCCTCCGCACGCTCCTCGGCTGTGGCCTCTGCTCCGCGATTGTACCAATGAACGTCTTTATTTTTCTGCCACCGGCCTGTGGGGGCATTGATGCTATGGCCAAGATAGTTCTACAGGGAATGGGTAATGTGAATGCGATGAAGAGGGATGAAAGAAATGCACACCTCTCTGTCCTTGTCAGCCGAGACGTCTGACCATTTGAATTCAGCCTGACCACCACGGGTGCCTCCACGGATGGGTTCGAACATGATTGTGTGGTCCGAGTCGTGGTCGTCGCAACTCAGGCAACAAGTCACGAGGATGCACGTGCGAGGGTTGGATTTGTCAAATTCCCACGGACGCACGGGCCTCCGGTAAAATCCGGGTGATCACATCGGGAAAAGCCGAGAGGCGTCCGTTGCTTCGACTCGCAACTCGACTTTTGCTCGCTCTCGCTCTCCATTCACCGTTTGTTTTCCTCCGCTGGTGTTTCTCGCTTCCTGTCCTCCTCAGTTTCTGGCTTCTCATTTTCCCACCTTTCTCAGCGCGACTTGTCTCGTCATCTACGCGTTTAAACCATCATGGTTAAGGGGTCCAAGTCGGATAAGGAGACAACATATGAGTTTCGTGATATTGTCCTCGCGAAAGTGCGCGGTTATCCCCCTTGGCCCGGCATGGTACGTTCCTATTTAATAGCTCATCAGACTTGCTCGCGTACTCAACATATCCTTCAATCGTGTTTAGGTCGTGGACCCCCAGGCTGTCTCAAAAGAGGTACTGAGAGAACGCCCTCAAAACAAAAAGTCGTCTTTCTATTGCGTGAAATTCTTCCCCAAAGGTGACCAGTAAGTCCCATGGTATTCTTCTTCTGCGCAGCCCTCAAGAGCTAGTCCAGCGCTTGGCTTGTCTCGAAGGACATCTCTCGGTTGAAGCCGCACGAGATCGAAGCATTCATCACTGAACCTAGCAAGCGCAGTGGCGAATTGCTCGATGGCTATAAAATTGCTCTTGACCCGGCCAAGTGGGAGGAGGAACAAGAGCTCAAGCGTGCCAATGCCGAGGAAGAAGAGGCAAACGCGGAGGTCGACCAACTCGACGGGGAGACTGACGGGTTAGACGCAGATGGTGACGCTGACGCTGACGAAGTTCCGTCTAAGTCCAAAAAGCGTAAGCGCGAATCAGAAACAAAGTCCAAGGTGCGCACCAAGGCTTCTGCCAAGAAAGAAAAGGACGCAGACTCCGTGAAGCGCAAGGCACCTGGTAAGCGCAACGGCGCCAGAAGCAAGGCGCTCGTCGAGTCTGAGGATGATGGAGCCGCAGAGGCTGATGGGGATGATGACGATGATGCAGGCCCAAGCAAACGAGCGGCTTCACCGCCGGCTGCTAAGAAGCCCAAAAAGGACGATGATCGTGCGTGCTTGATTCCTTTCACCTTTCCACATGACTGGCTGATGTACCATGCTTAGCTTTGGCGGGCGATCCCGAAGCAGTCCGGGTCAGGGATTGGCGACACAAGCTTCAGAAGACATTCTTGAATGACAAGGGCACCGGTCCCAAGCCGGAGGTCAGCTTCATGTCCCCTTTGACTTTTTTTGCGTGCGTGACTAACGTGTTTATAGGAAATGCCCGCATGCGATGACTTGTTCACTTCTATCGAGCAATACGACAAGATGAACATTCATTACCTCTCGGTTCGACTTCCTACTATTATATTGTAAATCGTATTGACAATTTGCAGTACTCGAAAATTGGCAAAGTAATGCGCCACATACATCTGCAACCATCGGATAAGATCCCCCGTGATGAAGAATTCCACTTCCGTTCCCGCGCTAAAGCGTTGGTCGACAAGTGGCACGTCATCCTCAGCGCAAATAAGGATGCGGGACCAGGCGCAAATGGTACCCCCGCTGGATCAAGTCCTACCGCACCACCTAAGGTGGACAAGCCGGACGAGGAGGTGTCGAACGGAGCCGCAGCTGTCCCCGCTGCAGAGGTCCTTCCAGCGGCAGATGGGACAACGTCAGTGGATGTAACCATGGCGGAGGCGTAGGACTTCTGCCGCCCAAGTCCGTCTTTGCGTACCTGCCCACCCTACACCGAAGCGTCATGCCTGTGGAACTTGAAGATAATTCATACATGCTCTACCGCGAGTCCGCCCATGTTCCTTCTTGCTGTATATGATATGTAGTCGTCTCCTCTGATTCCTTCTCGTTGTCTCTCGATTTGTTCCCCAAATCCACGTGTCGCATGCTGCAATGGACGTGTAGATGGTTCACCTGCGATGGTACCACAGCATCTGTGTTGTTTACTTATCCAATCTCCAATCTATCTATCGAACATGCAGCCACCCTCTATGATTCCTCCCCTAATCCCTAATGAATAAGCGTATTTGGTACACCTGGTCTGGCGCTACATCTCCTTCTAACATCATTTCAACGCCCATCATAACGTGAACCAGTGGCACCGCCGGTGATTCAAAACAGTATGCGTATGAGTTTATATCACGTAGAAAATGGGGGAAAGCGGCTGTCTGGGACGTCAAGCCACGGTGTGCAATGACAAATCGACTCTTTGTCACCCGACGCTGTTGAACCGGTCCCGGGCCATTGAGAGAGAACGAACGAACAAGCATCGAGGGCGAGGTTCCCTTGCTTGGAGTTGCTCCGATTCAAGATCTCATTTACTTTCCCTGTCGGACCTCCGAGTTACATCCTAGAGATTTCCTCGTGGGATGAGGGCTCGGGCCTGAGCAGTGCGCGAGTACTAGAAAACGTGCTGTTGCGACAAGTCTCGCCTCCGTAGTCCTCGATAATCTCTGGAATGTTCTTATGCATGCTTATGTCGAGGTGGTCAACGCGCGCTCCATTTCCCTGAAAGAAGGAGGAAACATGGTCGACATTCTAACGACGAGAAGTGGAAAGAAACGACTTCGACACGACAATAACATGATGTTGTCTCCCACGTCTTTGGGTTCGTATTAAGACACATAGTGATGAAATTACCCCAATTTCCTCGTCCTGGGGATATGACCTGGGGCATCGGCCCTCATGTCCCGATAGGTAGGTTGCGAGCTTGCCAGATGGCGAGACACGAGCAGCTCAAGAAGTACTTTACGCAACAACAATGTCGGCTCTCGGTCCTCCAAGTCAATGTTCGACACTCCTCATTGTGCGTGACGCGTTGAAATACAGCATCACGTGGCGGCGAATCTCTGAGAGACGTGCGTTCGATTCAGAAAGGGTAAAGAAGGATAGATGGGGAGATGCAGGCAATTGAAGAGCGAGCAAGCGCCAGTCTGGCACAGAGGCGCGAGGCGTCCTGAGGTATTAGAGCACGAAATGCAGAAGAAATCTGAGACAAGAAACCGAGACACGGTCGACATCATGAAATAACCCGGCAGGACCGGAGAGACTTCTCCAGACGACACGAGACTGGAAGCTTGATTACGTTGCAGGAGCAAACGGTCGTGACCACAAATATATAGGATATGGCCGTGATAGTATAGCCAAAGCACGACAGCCCTGAACAATAAGCTTACGATGGATACATCATGGAGAAAACTTGAGCTTTCTTGGCACCATCATGATGTCATCTGTACATTTGTCACTTTTGGTTTATATTGCCTCGGTGCGATATCTCGCTCCTTGTTCGTGAGAATGTCACGCGATGATATAAATGGCAGATGAACCAACAGGGGGTGCCGCACAAAGAACCAATCGCAGCGCGGTTGGGACACAACCGAGTGGCGAGTGGAATTGATAGCGAACGACAGTACCAGTACCATGGTAATTTGTATATACCTTGACACTTGTCGCATGGTTCGCGTGGCCAGTGGGGTTGCAAAAAAAAACATCATCCTCCGTTGCGGTGACAAGAACGGTAGGTGGAAAGTTTGGATGAGCCCATGGGATGAGGCCTTCAACTCCCTGTTCGCCGAGAACGCCGAAGAGGACAGCTGTCATTTTGACGTGACGACGCCCTTGCCTGCCAAGGCTGAGCGCTGATGGTTTGAGAAAACAGGTGCCTAAGCTCAGGTTCCTCGTGAAGTACTTTTTGTCTTGCATGTCGTGACGGTTCCAGACCACAAGGTGGCGAAGAAATTAGAGAACGAGGCGTACGCCCTATATGAGATAGGATTGATAAGTAATTGCCGTTGTTCTGAATGCCTGGCCCGAGCTATTCTGACCGACGAGGCCAGGCATCTCGTAGACAATTCATGAACTTAACTGCCAGTGTCGGTGCATAGTGTCCAAGTCCATCAAACGCGCGCGAGTCTCAGAAGGGATACCTACATATACATTAGCAAGGCTCTGCCGGACTAGTAGGGTCCGGCGTAAAGCAGTTTCAAAAACCTCGTCCATTTCCTGAGAGATACGGCAACCGACTCGCATCCGTCGCGGTGAACGTTGTACACCAAGACATTCACCGGGATGACAGGGCTCGCTGAGAGACGCGTGAGTCGACCCTGCCACGTCAGGGGTTGAAAGGTGTTTTGGCCGGCTTCGATAACAAGCAAAATAAACCGAACTCGGTCCGGAGTGTCGCACGCTTGCGACTGCCAAAACGGCCGAATTAAGTGAAACTGGCAATATCATGCTTTGGCCCGGACCTTGGTCATTAGGGCAAAGGGACCACGATTGGTGCATTAGCCAACCGAACGAGACAAATACTAGGAGAACGCGACCGCCTGCGTGGCCTCACATACTACGATGCCACACACGAACTCCCCGGGCGAGCCCGGAAGTTTGGAGCTGTTGGAGATGACCCGTGGATGACCGGTGTTCTGGGCCATATGCGGCTGGGCAGCATGGGTTGCCCGACTCATCAAGCTTACTGTAGGGGTCTGGATCTATGGTTAGGAATCATCGTGGACTGGCAGAAGTCTGAGTCAGTGGTGATGATGGTTCAGAGTCGTTGGGAGATGTGGACCGGGAGCATCGGTTCAATGAACCTCGGGTTTGACGCGCAGTCCTCGCCATAGCAACTATCTGAATATCCGAGTCGAGTCCTCCAACCGCAGCACAGCGATTATCACGTATGAGTTTCACCATCCGTACTTATTTTATTCTCGAAAGGCAGTCATGGACGTCTAATCGACTAAACATTGTAGGCAATGAACTGCCACCGGCACGGTCACGCCGCACAGTGATCCCAGAAATTCACTCCTGAATTCGTCTGCGTCAGTATACGTTCGGTTCCAGAGAAAGAGCGAACTGATATGTAGACCTATGGACTAAGAGTCCCTACTGGCTGGTACTATCAGTATCACGATACTATTGCGCTGGGTCACCCTGGGTGTCCGTCCTCCTGATTGGCCCTGACATGCCTGACACTTTGATAAGAGTCACAAACCTTGTTGTTTAAACGCTCCCGAGCGAACTTGAATACTGGTTGACCGCAAGGTGTAATTTTCTCAGATAACCTAAGTGCAGCCGGATATGTGAAGTGGAGTACTCTACGCCCCAGAAAGATATATACTTATCGGAGTGCCCGTGCGGCCACTGGCGGGTGCTCTAGATTGTGGAGCCAAAACCCCAGGGCCTCGTGTCGTCAATTTCGCACATGGTCACGGACGAGAATTTGAATGGGGATCAGACCGACTTCTACTACTACTGCCATGGGACTCCCGCCCCATAGGGGGTGTAAGTAAGACCAGGTCGACTAAGGTGTGGACAAGACAAAGCTTTGAACATTGGAACATCTGTACTAAGTACTGAAGTATTGCGACGCAATTTATAGACACGCACTTGTTTATCACGAGACTTGAACTTGCTACATTTTGATGCATCCCGTAGTGGGCCGTCTTGAAGGAAACGAGCTGTGAGTACTCTATAACTGAACGGCCAAGACTCGGAAGAGCACGGCTAGAATTTCGGAAGAACCCTGACAATCGAACTCGTGGCTCATACCTGACAAAATGAAGTCCCTAGATGGCGTGACGCTGGGTCATGAGATAGAACCAACGTCGTCAAAATCCAACGTTCAACCCTTATGCTGAGAAGACGAGTAGGATAGGAATATGTCCATGTACATTTGAACCAGATGTTGAAAGAGTCCTATCTGCATGCATTCTAACGCCGCCTGTCGGGCATATGCGAGAGCAGGTGGGGAAGTACTTCGAGAAGAGTCGGGGAGACGATTAGGAACCTTCTTGGAGTAAATTTGTGTACAACGGGTGCATACGTGGAAGCGACGCGAGGAAATTAAACACGGAGTGGGAGAACCGGACGTTCTTCCGAGCTCCGAACGCGGAGCAAGGGACTGAGAGAATCACCCAATCACCCGTCGTTCGTCCACAGCTGTGCAAGAATCGCGGAATATTTTCGAGCCGATAACTTTGATGATCTGGGATGCTTCTTCATGCATCTGTGGTAGTGGTGCCGGTGCGCGAAATTCACGGTCACTGGCAGTCCGAACCAGACGCGCACACACCGCGCATGCGAACGATGAGGCCATCACTTTGCCCCCATGACAATGGCGACCAAGGGTACAGCATGATAAGGGAAGACGTGTGCTGTACGTACGGCTCAAGCACCCATTGGTAGGTGCTCCGCTACTGCGGAACCCACGGGAATGAGATTCTTTTTCGCTTTTCAGACAAACGGCATAGGTCGCATCAATCCAACCCACGTTCGAGTCCCATTAGTGGGGGGCGTAAAGAGAAAGAAAAAAAAGAATCAGTTACAGAACAAGCGCCGGGCTCACGAATGCCTAATGTGCTCAACAGCCGAGCGATCGACTTGTTCTCACATTCAGTTCCGAAATCCCGCCCTCGGACAATTGCGCCTTCAGAGGAACGATGGGGTTGTCACGACACATAGGCAAGGTTGCCTAACTCGAGACTTGATTGTGATCATGAGTCGAACTCAAAACTTCCACAGGAGCACCTTTGACGACCTCACCGGCACAATTCGGGTTCAAGTTCCTTGTGCGTTGCCAGTTGGCGCTTTCTCATCACCGCGGCAGCAGCAGCCAATTTTGCGCCTGATTATAACGCACGTTTTCCAAGGACACACATTTCTTAGTCTCATCCCACACAGGGATGACATCCTAGTTGTTCTTGCAGCGCGAGTCTGCTCTGACTCGAACATGGCCGCGGTGAATCTGGCCCAGGATCCGAGCGAGCGACCAGGCAAGAGAGAGAGCTTCGACTGCTTCGCACCCCCAACCATGCTCGCGCCCATGGCGAGAACCACAGTATCGTCGAGTTCGGCCGCTCACGACATGGTATCACGCTCCTGCGGTACTCGGGGTACACGAACCTGAGGTGGAAACCGTAAATGAAATGTGTCCCTTACGCGACGCGCGGCGCCACGGCACGATGTTTTTACGTCGCAAGGGCGGAGAACACGACACGTACAACCCATTCGGCATGTTTGTTTGGTGATTATCGACAGGTTATGGCGTGGTACCGCGGACAGACAGGACGCCTATTGATGTACTGTATCCCAATCCGGGTCGCCGAAAGTCAAATGGGCTACAATGCCAGAGACAAAGGTACTAGTGGGGTACCTAGAGGGTGCGCTATTAGGTACCCAGTCTAACGCACCCCAGGGCGACAAGCCTCTTCCCTTTCCTCTTTATCTTTATTGTGCTTTTCACTTTAGGAACACGAAGCGCCGGTGGTTTCTCGCGACTGCATATCGATGGCTCGTGTACTCTGCACGCGTCTCATAGGGCCGAAAACTTTGCATCTCACGCAAGGCATGCACGAACGTCTCCGAAGCGGTATAGAAGACTCGTGGGCCCCTTCTCGAGCGCGCTAAGGAATGTGCTAGGATGTGAAGCAATCTCGGTGGTTCCCCTGTTAGCGCTGTGTGGCTCTTATCTGTCATCAAATCACTGGCCTGCACATTGAATGGCTGACTGTATCGCATATCAATTACTGGAAGCCGCGCGTAAACGTATCACATTAAATTATCGATGCACATTAGGTCCGGTGGCAAACGGCCGACACGTGAAGAAGCCGGTATTTCGGGGCGTGAGTAGGGTGAGTCACGTCAGAACTTCCACTCAGAACTCATTGACGTCCGTATGTTGCGCCTTCGTCTGGTGTCCCCACAGAAACTGTTGGTCCCTCCCTCTCCCCGACCTTGCATCCGGAAATGGTGATACTGCGTGGACGTGCCATGGCATTCGGGACTAATGTACAACGAATCATCGCAGGTAGTGGAGATAGCTGCGGAGGTAGCAATCGGCAGAACTTTTCGGGTGAACTAGATACCCTTCGATCTCGATTCAAAAAGCACCTTCCACGACTATTGAATATTGAATGACAATCTCCCGCTCCGCAGTACCGCTTACTCTCACAATCTGGGTAAGAGACGAACATATCACATAACTCGATGGAGGAGACGAAAGTCGAAGAACATGAGGTTCCGAGGACAGGAGCATGTCAAATGTCAAATAATCGTCGCTCGTAGCTACTTGTAGGTTTTGTAAAGGTCATTTTCGTCGTACGTGAATACGGTGAGAGCGTGATGTATGTGTGGATGTATGATGTGCAAAGTGTATGGGTGTGTAACTGAGCCAAATAATGGCAAGAGAAACCATAATACCGAAAGACCTTGTCTCTTTTCAAAAAGCGCGAAGAATCAGGGTTCATGTGGCACCAAGGCTCCCGCTACGCGATCGCCCGCGCCACAGCCACCACCCGCCGCGCCTGTCATCGTCTGTTGCCTCCTCATCTACACCAGGTGGCCCACCAAGCCCTTCAACGTTGGCAAAAGAGACGTAGCCGTCGATAGTCCGGAGCTTGGCAGCGGCACCTCGTGCGTCAAATGCCGGTGGGGTTGGCGGTGGTGTAACTTGTTGTCTCTGCCAATGAGAGTGAGACTGTGGGGCCTGTCGAGATTGTGCCGACGATGATCCGGAAGTAGCTGGGTGCGTATTAGTCCGTGCACGCCCCCGTGTACTTGCCACGCGTGACATAGTTTCTGGCAGGGTACTGTGCGACGGTGGTGATGGTGACGGCGATGGTGTCAATGGTCGGTGACTGGAAGGTATAGGAGATGGGGAAGACGATGACTAGGGGGGAAAGTCATGATTGGTCAGCATGCTCGATCGAAACAATCCAGAAGAACGGGGTTGACTGGAATGGCAAGAGATAAGGTTGGACGCCGTAGCAGAAAGAATGAAGGGGGAGGGGTATGGAGAAGATAGGTAATAAAGCCAACACCGTGCAGAAAGGTCTCCGTAGAAATGTGGTAGTGGCATATACAGATAATTACTCACCTCGGGGGAACTCCATGTTGAGTCACGGTCTGCGTGGCGATCGCGAGCTTGTGAAACAGTTGCACCGCAAATATAGCCCTCAAAGGGGCTTTGCGGCACTGCGCTGCGATGTGGAGGATTGACATGGCATAGGGGTACGATAGGCCCCTTCTCCTTGAGATCGGACTCACGACGGGCAAGAGACTGCACGTCTGCTGAACTCTTGGAAGAACGTTGGAGCGGGAGAGCGGGGTTCTGATGGTGCTGGGGTAAATTGGCGAAGAGGAGGGAGACATGAAGGGAGTTCTCCAGGGCATGGTCGCCCTCGTCGTCGCTGTCGGTGCAGGCACAATGGAACATCTCGCTCGATGTACTCGCTATGCGACCAGATCGAGACTCGGTCCGGGGCATGCGGGAACGAGGGGAAAGAGATGCAGCACGGTCACGCCGTAGGGTCTCGCGAAGGAGACGCTCGGAGCGGGATGAAGGGCGAGGTTGGTCGTGGGACGGTGGGTTTAGAGGCATGGGGGGAGGTGCGAGCACTTGGGGGGACATGGTCAACAAGGTGGGAAGGACGGGAGAGGACGGGACTAAGAAGGGGGAAGGGAGGATAGATGAGGAGCGACGAGGGGTTGAGTGAGACGAGGTAATATAGTGGGGCGGAAAAAGCGCGTTTGCCTCGTTGGTTTGCGGAGTTGATGTAATAGCCGGGTGGGTGTGTCTGTGGCTGGGTGTAGATGGAGATGGATATGAAGATGAAGATGAAGATGGCGAAGGAGGCACGCGCGCAGTGCTGCTGCTGAGGGGAGTGGTGTGGGCCTTATGAGGGTCACCGAGTGGGACACAAATACACGGGGAGCGATTGGGAAGTTCAGACCGTGAACCGGAACGCGAACCTTGTTGATGTTGATCCATTTCGTTCGTCGATTTAGCCTGCACAGCCCTCGGACAGGACCTCGGCGTGTCGAACCGCGTGTGATATGCCTGTCCTTTGAGTCGCTCTCGACACGAGGCAGATGATGATCTCTCTATCTGTGCTTTATTTAGTCAGCTTCCTTGCGCCCCATTAATACCACCGCTCGACCAGCAACAAACGTACAGGGAAAAAAATCAGTATTGGACTCGAAGGAGGTAGAGTGAAGAGGATTGACTTGAAGACCAGACCGTGGAATAAAATAAAAAGGAGTGGGGATCGGAATTGGGTTTGTTTACCCATAAAAATGCGCGGGTGCATACGCCAAATTGGGAAATGAACCCCAGATCTTGAGCACGGATCGTCAGATCTGCCCAATCCAGACCCGCCCGAAACTAATTATATTTTGTTTTGTATTTTCCAAATTACAAGACAACCCCTTGTCTCTACAAATAAAACAAACAACTCACATCGCCTCGGCCTGCGGGCGTTCACCGTTCCGAATCGCATCCCAACTCGCTCCCTTGCATGCGGATCCCAACTCCCGCAACGGCGTTCCGACAAGGGCGCTACATACGGACCCATGCAAATGCACACATGCGAGTGATTCGCCGTCGGCTCCAGCAAAAGACGTAGCCACTGACCTCATCCACCTTTCCTCCCACAGTTTACTCCTTTCTCACATTCCTGTGTATCCTGAGCTGAGGCACTGTCCCCCGAAGCCGAAGCTAATCGCACGTCGCTCGAATGGCATGGCATGAAATCGGAACCGAGAATGGTCACAGGAAGCGCCGCCGTCTTCAGGCCCTTACGGGCCTCAACTCGCCTGCCCCATCCTAGTCGGAGCCCCCCACTTTTTCAAAATGCCCTTGCACCTTTCACCCTAAATTTATCGACGTCATCAGACGCCCTTGCTTCGCCTAGACTTCATCAACGGAACACATACCCTCGTCTCTGATACACGCATTAAATTACGGGCTCTTGCAGGTGGTGGTGATGTCTTCGGATCTCAGGTGTGTCATAGGTCTCTTTCTTTCCTCTTCAAGAGCGGATCAACCTTTGCCGCATCCGCCAAAACTTTGGCGTGCATTATTCTCGCTTCCAAAACCTATACACAAGCGAGCTCGGTCAGTGTCTCATCCCAGACTCCCAGTACCGTCCTGACCATGATTGCTTCCACCTCATGTCTCCTATGTCCGTAGGTGAGGCTACTGTTATTCCTCATCGCCTTCCGTTCCTCCGACATGCACACATGCACTCGTCCCAACCGAAGACTAGGGTTACGTAGTGCGTCGCACCACATGCGTGTTTCTGATACTCACTGGTGACGCTCGCAAGTAACGTCTCACCACGATGAAACTCCTCACTTTTTGATTCGTCGACGCTACAGTGATGGTACCTGCGTTGTCACACCGACCCCGATACGTTTAGCGCGCATACAAGAGTGTCAGGCACTGTGACTGTGTGTATTGGAGAAGTCAGGGTGTGAGAAGTTTTGTCATGGGGTGTCCCACTGGTGTCCCCTGACTCGCGTGAATACGATCTGACGCGCATTGCATCATCAGCAGACCCGCTTGCTCATCCAGTAGTCCGCAGTGCCTTCCATTGTTGTTGATGCTGACCATTTGTCCTAGAAGGAATTGAGATGTCTCCCCCCATCCTTAAATGGGTCTCCTTCGTGTTCGCGGCAATGACAGGTTTGGTACCAGTGGGCCGAGACCTCGAATGCAGGATCATCCAGGTGCGACGCTTTGGGATCACGGATCGTCCCACCTTTGCAACGTCGAGCTTCTCACGGTACCCTCTGCCGCTCTTCGATTATTATTATTTTTCACCCAACGTTATTGCTAAAGTTCGGTGCGGATGTAAACCTCACCGTCGTGAATCTCGTACCAAACATCCCCCCTAGGTGCTTGTAACCTCCTCCAATGGTATCGTCATCGCAAGCCGAGTCATTTTTAGGTACGGCCCTTCTCTCCTACATAATGTCTCACCGCTGTGCCGTAGTCTTGAACTTGCTCTGTGATTATCCACTTTGTCGACCTCTTCATTTTCCCTCTATCGCAGGTCGTCATCCCTCGCTTCCCTGTTCAGTCTTGGTTCGTTTCCTCATGCACCAGAATGGAAGGTCCGTCCCAACATACACATGACGTTGCAGTCACGGCTCGCGGCGATGACGCATTATGATCAGCTCATTGGGATCATTTCCCCCTTGTTTAGCCCGCAAAGGGCTCCTAACTCTGTCACGCGGGACTTCCGCGAGAGGGTACAACTTGGTGAGTGATGAAATGTTTACGCCTGGCGTTCATCTCAGGAAGAGAGATCAGGATGCACACCTTGGCGCGATGTGAACAAACTCCGGGCGGAGCATCGTCAGTCCGGATGTTACAATGACGAGCGAGAAGACAGCCTACATGGATACTGCCAGGGACAGTATTCTCTACGCCTATTGAGAGCGTTTGAAGTGTCTGCGTAGTTTTTGCCATTCCCCGGCGCCTGTTGCGTGAATTTCGCCATGAAACATTACCCACCGATAGCCCTGTTCGAATTCTCTTCGTTATCTAGAGGTCTTCTCTTCCTGATATCTTCTCGCCGTGCGGAAGACCACCACATGCCAAACCCTAGATCTCAGTTGACTACGTGAGTGATGAGTATTGCCTTTGAAGTTGACTCTTTTGTCTTACACATAGGTAGCACAGCCTGTGATACTGCCGCGCAATTAATGCTGTTCGCCTGGACGTGCTCCGTTCTCCTCTTGACATCTGACGACTTGGTGAGAAATATCTTTTTTACACTTCATCTTACGGGTTCCATGAATCGTCGCGTGAGCTACTGCTCGTTGATTATACCCTGCCAATGGAATACATTCTCTCAACCGGTCGAATGCGGTAGCTTGACGGCTACGCACTGGGTCGGATTATCTTGAGGAGTTTTCGCCGTGCTCAGCTTCCTGTATGTACTGATGCCCTTGCTCAACCGCCCTTCAGTTTGTCACGGGTAAACCTCCTTATTGCGGGTACGTGGTGTATGAGGTTTGTATGCCTTCAGCACGTCGCACTGCCTTTACTACTTTAGTTGTTATCGTATACCGGCATGAGACAGCGATAAGGCCCATTGTTTTCACCAGCCCAGTAGCTAGTAAATGTATTACGATACACTCTTAGTGCCCTATGGGAAATAAGAATGATATATACTTCAACTTTGGCTAATACTGGCGTAGATCTTGTGCTTCTGCTCTTCGGTGACCTTGCACCATACAGAATAGTACTAGGTCGGTGCTAAGGTCTCCGTTGCCGACCTTACGGCCACTCGGTTATGGTAGTTGAAGAAATGGACGTCACAAGGATCTTGATTTATCCGGAGTGCTGAAATTTTATTTAACCCCTTGGCTTGCTGTCGGCGCTTCTTCAAACTGCTTCTCTCCGTATTTGTTCACCGACTTTGCGCTCTGCTCCTGCTGATTGTCTATTTGATCTCGAGACCTCGGTCTAGAATGGATCACCACCGCCACTGTATCGTGTGACGAAAAGGTCTTTATGGCTCACTATCACACACTGGTTTGCCTTGGGTTGTTGTTGTTTGTTTGTTTGTTTGTTTGTTTGTTTGTCTGTTCGGTCTAGACACTTCGACGAATCCAGACGACAGCCTGAGTCACAGCAATGCAGTACCCTCACGCACCTACCAGTAGTAGGCAAGTTGACATGGTCTGAGACTTTCCTTACTATGGTCGACTGTATGAATGAGCGTATCGCCTAGTAGTACTACGTCAGTAAGAATCTGTAAGATGCATTTTTTGCACTGGCAGACAATCCTCGCCAGCTGCGATAGAGCCACGAGCGGCACTGGCATGTTCTCGCACTATCAGTAGATCCCCCCAATTATGCGTGCCCAGGTCGTGGGCCTGGAGTTGGATGAAGGGTGAGGCCGGTGGAGAGCGAGTGAACGTTAATTTGAATACGCTGTGGGTACACTGATGATCGATGATTCCCAACGAACCGAACCGCTCGTCCACTTACTGGTCATGGCCACACTGGCACGTTCAAGTTTATCCTGTCACTGTATTAAATTGCGTTTCAGGTTCTCGCACGGTGACATACACAATGTCATTTACGCGTCATGGGGTAAATTGCTGGGTCCTGACCTCTGACAACTGACGCTTGCAAAAGACACGGGAACAGCGTGACGGAGCTCAGCTGACAGAGTGGTGGCTCGAGTTCCCTTTTCGGGGTACACACGTTGAGATACGGGCGCTCGCCGCTCGCCCACTTACGAAAGTCACTCAACTGCTTAGTTTTCAGAAAAACGCATTGCAAACCTACGGTTACGCGATGTGGCTCACCATGCTGTCTCCGCTTCTCACTAAACGGCTCGCTCTGATGTGATCGAGTCTGCTGACGAGGTCACGGTCACAATGCCGCGATGGAGACGTTCGCACGCATCTGACATTCCCTCTTCCCATAGTCAACTGCTTTCTTTTACTTCCCTTTTTCTCGCACCGTGGGGGGTGACGCCATCGAAGAGAAGGATCGTTGAAATTGATGTTCTCGCCACCACTACCGGGTTCGCCGGTCAGCCGGAGAGTGAGTTTTTTTTATGAAAAAGATTGATGCGCTTCGCTTTCCCCACATTGCGGGGCTTCGTCAAACTTCGGGACAAATGAGGCGGGGGGAGAAACACGTAAGTGGGAATTGAGGGTCCTTTTTCCGTGGTGTTGTCATACAGTACAGTACTGTACCGTTCTGGATCCTCGCTCTTTCGGTTGTTTTGTTTTTCAGGTCGTCTACGGTGTGGGCGATGACGTTGCCCTTTCCTCCCTTCTACCGGAAAGCTCAAAATATGAAAATGATGCATCGGTGATGCACGCGATACAGTAAGTTCGATTTGATGCTCAGATCTCTTGTGACTTTAGGCGCCGCATCCGGTTGAACTGGTTCCTGATGGGACGCAGATTCCCTGTCCCACTCGTGCTGAATTTCTCGCTTAATGGGCAGGATTACGACCTCTCTCGAAGAAATTGTACTCGGTTCTCACATTCTCAGCACTCAGGTTTGAGCCGGCTGCCTGGTTTTCACGTAATCGTTGGTCGTACTAGGATGAGCCGCATTTCTACTCGTGCCACAGGCGAACGTCCAGGAAAAGGAATTTCTGTTGTCTCAAGAAGGTTGCAAACAACATGAGTACGACCCTTGCTGGTTCACAAGATACACCCACGTTTCTTTGTTCTGTATTTTCATTCTGATGTGGCGGTGACTTGACATGCCTTGGCACCTCGTGGGGGCCCTCATGACGTTGGACGAAGGTACGGGTTTTCGTCGCGCTGTTATCGACTCTTCATTCTGCATTATCGAAGGCACAATTCCGTTATGGTACCTGTCTATAGTATAGGCACGCTTGGATACATACGGGTGTACATGTGGGGGTACTTGTGAAACAAGAAATTTCTTTTGACGCCCAGGCCCTCAAAGTCCTGCGTCATTACATCAAGCTTGCATCAAGGTCGCTACGATCTTCGGGGTATCAAAGGTGTCTTTGACGTTCAACAATACGACTGGTTCACACTACGCGTGATGATGACCATTTCTTGCTAGCTTATTCTCACTGGGTCATCGATCATCATCAGATTTCTCGAACGAGGCATACGACAAAGAGAACCAGAACCTCCAGGCGTTTCTCAAAGGGCGTCTCCTTGCCACCGTCTGATCATCTGCTATGCCGTAAAGGGGTAGCGGTCATTGCCGGGGAAAAGGAAATCTGGACGCGGTTATCATTGTTATCAAGCGTGGACTAGACTCGGTGTTTGAAGCTTGAAGATCCATGCTGCAATATGTAACTAAAAGAGATGGGACGACAGTACAAGAAAAAAGATACCAAGCAGCCTAAATGTATAACATATACCCGCTAACACATAGACCATCTACTCGCGGGATATCGGAACATGGTGCCATCGCCATCGTTAATGGTTGACTCCTGCAGCTCACCTCTCACCGCGGGCTTTCCCTTGCGTAGCCAGGACCCGCTGACCCGCGCCCACCGTCACGTTCATATCCACCAAACGTTCCTCCATATTCTAACGGTGGTGGGCGAGAAGGATTATAACGTGGTGGGGAAGTGGGTCCGGGAATCGGTATGGGTACAGGTGTAGATACGGGGGCTGGCGGCAGCAGCGGCTCCTTTTTTAATGGGGTGGTAGCTGGTGGCGGATGATGAGTACGAGCGTAATAGTTATCTCCTGTCGTACTGTGACTGCCCACATAAGCGTCGTCACGTACCCTCTTCGGTATTGGTGGCTCGCGAGTCGGCGAGCCCGGGCTGCGCGGGCGTCCACGCGGTCCAAACCCGTCAAATTGCCGCCTAGACGAGTTATCGTATGAAGACGAATACCACCTGTCGCGGTTTCCTTGGTCGCGGTCCTCAAACCGTCTGTCTAGGCCGACGCCGGTGTATAAAGGCTCAGGGTACCGCGGACGTTCGCGATCCCACTGAGGTGGAGGCGGGGCGGGAGGTGGAGGCGGGCGGTCACGAGCACGGTCTTTGCTATCCCAATGGGGGCGATCCCGGTCGTAGTATTCACGATAGCTGCGTCTGTCCCCATATGGCGGAGACCAGCGCCTGCGTTCCTCAAAGCGCCTGATGCTGTCACTAGCTTGTAAAGAGTGTGGGTCTGAGCGGCGATTATATTCCGGAGGGCGGCTGAACTCAGAACGCAAATACGGCCGGAAGTTGGCAGGGCGCTCATGAGAGGGCTCAGAAGCACGGGGTGTCAGCGACGGCTGCCCAGACGAGAATGCTGAGGGGGTGGAAGTACGCGGTGGCGGTGGTGGCGGCTGAAACCTCGATTCATCTCGGCCAACAGATGGCGCACAGGAATCAGATACAGGGCGTGTCTGACTGTCCGCAGTACGAAGTGAATAGTGCTCTTGATCATCATTAAAGCCTGGGTGCAAGTCAATGGCATGTGAAGGTTCCGAAACACGAGTGTGCGGTGAATCATCGATTGGTTGGTTACTACTTGGCAAAGAACTAGACTTTGTCCCCGGGTTTTCGAGAGACTTGGTGACGTTCTCTCCGAGGAATAGCCCAGGCTGCGTGGACTCTGCTTGTGGCCCTAACTGGGGATATGTACCGGCAACGCGTTCATGGATGGAAGATACTTGAGGAGTTGAATGTTCCCCCAAAGGAGTCGCAAAGTGTGAAGCTGACATGACCTGGTCACCAGCAACCACTGGTACCGCAGAACTACTAGTAGATCGATGGTCGTTACCAGCCATAGTACCATCGGCAGCAACATCCACAGGATGGAAAGCCAAATTGACAGCAGCGCTGCAAGGAGGAGCGGAAGGGAGCGCAGGCACATGAATCCTCATAGGTTGATCGGGACCCAGACGCCTATCATTTCCGAGCGATTCCTTGGGGCGGTCCTGCGACGGAGCATTCCCAGTGCGAGCCTCTTCCGTGAACGGACGACGCTCATGGCCAGGAGGGTGGTCATCAAGCGCGCGCCGGTCAATATGACTAGAAGAGTATTTATCTTCAAACTGAGGTAGATGTCTATCATCGTTCAGAAACGGTCGCTTATCGTAGCTCGGACGTCGGCGACCGTCTGGTGGATGGCGCCGGTCATCATCAAAAGATCGCCAGCCAAGGTCGAATCGTCGATGGTCACTCAAGCTTCCGCGCCGCTCTCGCTCCCTCTCGCGATATTGTTCATGTGTCCGTTCATTCTCGTGCACTCTGCTGAAGTCCCGTTCGCGATCACGCGGCCGCATTTCGCGAAACGGTGGCCGCCCTCTATCCCCCATGAAGACAGAAGGGCGAGAAAAATGGTCGTTGTCAGAACTGGGATGGCGCCTCTCTGGCGACGAAAGTAGATGTGGCGGCGTTCGTTGCGTATCACCTGTACCATCACGTCGCAGAGGGCCTCGTGGAGTAAAAACGGAGCCTGCGAGAGGCCTTGAGGGAGAAGGACTTGATCCTAAGCTGGCAGTAGCACCGACCCCATTGACATCCATAGCATGTTCCGCAGAAGGACCCCTGGTCTGAGAGGTAGTTGGTTGGAGAGTGTCATCAGACTTTTGCTGCAGAGTCAGACGGCCGTTAGTCAAGAAGCGACTCTGGTCAGGAGAATCCACCGGAGAGGAGGGCTACAAGTGGTCAAAGATCAATGAGTGAAGATAAATTGAGCGGAATGAGGTGCGCACCTTATCACTAGAAATGCCGGGTCTTGGAGGCACACTGTCAACCCCTTGACTCTCGATCAAGGGAGCTCCCTGAACAGCAGGTGCGATATGAGAACGATGGCCGTCGCTAGAAAAACCAGATGATGACGGTATCTCGTAGCCCACGCCAGTCTGTGTCGTGGTAGACTTCTCACGTAGGCTGCTGGAGGTCTGTTCTGGATAAGGAGGGACCAGGGACGGAAGGGGGCCTTTGTATAAGTTGGCAAGTGCAGCCGGCCGTGGTACCGCGCGAAAGATCTCGTGTTGGTTATTTTTGATGAATTCTTTGAGGCGCTCGAGCGCCTCGATGTCACCCTGGCCTGGAGGGAGTGAGGGATCGGGGAAGAACTGAACCTGCTGGGGGTGCTGCATTCCGGATGCAGGCAGTCCGTAGCCAACAAAGTTGAAATGACAAGGAGAGGTAGCGAAGTTGGATTGGGCGTGACGGGCAGAGGGCTCACAAGCAGATGAAGGTGCCGGACAATGGCGAGGACAGTGAAATGATGTGGTTGTGATGGGAGGACCGTGGTCGTCGAGGGAATATGCGATGACGAGTATGTGTGGTTGAAGGAACTGCCACGCTTGAAAACGTTGAAAGTTTGTCCCGAACAACACTGGCAGGACGGCTGTGGGAAATGAGGAGGCGCCACGTTGCCAACTGCATGTTCACGTACCCCTCGGGACCAAAATCTTAAGCAACGGTATCCAAAGTTCCGAAAAGTAAAAGGAGTATGAAAGCACGGGAAACTCGTGCGTATACGATCTCAACTCAACTGGATTTCAATTCAACCGATCCACATCCACAAAGACACAAAATATGACGATCACGTGCAGTGCAACAAGAAATTTCACATTCGAACGACGCAATATTGTGACTACATCAATATATATAATGTCGAGGGGCCATGGAGCTGGGGATACAATGAGAAAACCTTCTCCGGTGAGACCAGAGAAAGCTAACAAAGGTCGCCCGGTACGATTAACAAGCGATTACAACAACCGTTACATCTCGTCTCAATTCTCTCCGGCAATAGTAGCGTCAGACGACCTCTTCTCCTTAATATCTCTGTAAGGGGGGGCGGCCTCCTCGGCGAACACAAAGATAGTTTCCTCCTCGCGCTGGGGGGTGTTGCGGATACCGCGCATAAGTAACACGGCCAAGACCCAGAACATGCGGAGGAGTACGCCTATTCCGCAGCCTACCATCAAGAAGCCACGTTAGTGGATTCAACCTCACGTAAAGGGAAAAAAAAGGCACCTAGAACAAAGGCGACAATACGTCCCTCCCAAGGCCCGAGCGAGAGTAGCGCACGATGAATGCGATGCAAGAATGGGCCCCGAGGACGACTATCGTTGTGCATGTTGTGCAGTAGGGCGATGTCGGGATGGGGGCCAGCTTGAGGATCGCCCGCTTTGATTACGAAAGCAGGATCGAATGCAGAGACGGGGATGAACTTATGATGAGTGATTTGGACACGGGAAAAGCCCTCGGGGACGGGAGCGGTACCGGACAGCGAAGGTCCACCGATGCCGATGATGGCAAGGAAGCGGCTGGCGGTACCCTGGACGACCTTCTGCATGTTTTTGCAGAGGTGACGCATCTTGGTAGGCTTAGTGCCTGGGCCAACGGGCGGTCCAGCATTGGCCGCAGCGTGACCTACACGAATGGCGGAAAGTTCGGTAGTTGAAACCCTGAGATTAAAAGGACTGGCAGTGGCTGCGAAGTGTACATCAGTGAGAGGGGTTGTAATGTCGTCCAGAAAATGATGGAAGGGGACACACCTAGACCAGCGCCAGCGAAAAGGAAAGCATATGTTAAAAATCTCATGTTATGTTCGTTATCGAGTACTCTCTGGATGGAGGGTGGCGGAGGAGCAACTAGAATCTCAGAGGAAGGCTTCGGTTCACGGTGTTCAGAGGGCAAAGGGTGTGAGTCAATTACTTGGCGTGTTGGCGTGTGCGTGCCACTCCAACGTGGGATTATATAATCACAACAGCCATAACCGAGGTCATCACGTGCGCCGACTTCTCTGACCTCGCGGTGATATTATTGAGTCATAACATGCATAACTAGTACTATATGTTTGATTCTCAAGCTCAAGGCCGTGGGCCTGCGACGAGACTTTTCAACCCCCTTGAAGGAATCCAATGTCCAATGATTCTCAAAGGCCGAAATTGTAATGCATTTCTCAAATTTCAAGGCGTCCAAGAAACCCGTGAATGTTGAAAAGGAGGAATAAAAATACCGACTACTTATGTGAACCGAAGAACAAAGAGCATGACTACGAACGCGACCGTGACTACAAGGACACTTGTTATTGTCAGACACGTTGTCCCGATGCTCTTGCCTCGATGATCGCGTAGCCGCACTCGCTCCCGCTTCATCACTTCGTAGTTTGTGCCCATCTTCTCCTCTGCGTCGCGCAGTACCGCTTGATCCACAACAAGTGCTTTGGAGAAACGTTCGGCATTGCGCCGGAGCTGACCAGCCATTTGCGCGAGCTGCACCGAGAGCTCTTCTTGTACCGCCGTGCTGTTTTGCAACAGAGCTTGTGCCGGGGCGCCATCTGCGGCAGTTGCCAAAGGAGGCACCAAAATTCTGGGAGAAAGAAGGGACGTCGCCGCAGCACTCGTATCGAGGGAGGGCTCCGCAGGAAGACCGGAGCTGTCCTTCTCCGCAGAACCAAAAATAAGGTCGACGTCTACTGCGGAAGGCTCAATCTCCTTGAGAGGTCCTGAAGTGACGTCCAACGGCAGGGCCAGGCGTTGCTGCACTGGCAGGTCGGCTCCTCGGGTAGGGGGCTGTGACTGTGGGAACGGTAAGGTCGGAAGGATGGGTTCTACGCGTGGAAGCCCGGGGACAACCTTCTAGAGTGATCTATGTCTAAGCGGAGAAAGGGCACGGACCGTATATATCGTACCTCATTCGCTGATAGCATGAAAGACTCCAACTTGTCAAGTAGACGGCGAATGTCAGCGAGTCGCTGCCTGAGCTTTCTACAAATCTACCGAGTTTATGCCACACTTGACCTGGATGTTGGAAAGAACCTACACTGAGGGACGGAGATCATTATGGAGCTCTACATAGCCCAATAACTTCCTTGCGTGCTTCAATTGCTAGATAGACGAGCTAGTTATTGATATCCACGCGCTGTGGGAAGGAAGGCTCACTTGCAGTAATCCTTCCGATCTAAACCAAAGAGTTGGATTGCTCTCAGAGCCCCAGTTGAATCCATTAACTGATCTGTCGAGGCGTCGTACGAAACGGACAAGGTTGACACGGTCGTGAAGAATCTGCTCGGACATGTTCATGATGGGAGCGGGTCACGGTTTCGGGTACTTTCTTCGTTTCAAAGTCCGAATACGTGGTCGCAAACCACTGGCACGTGGCCCACCTTTATGCAACCAAAGGCGGTCCTGTGGAGAAAGGGGTGCTGAGCGTCCCCCCAGGCAGACCAAAATGTTGTAACTTCAGTATCTCGTCTACTCACTTCAATACACAACAGTAACGATAACGCGTTTAGGGCCATGAGTTATCCTCGCCTTTATACACATTTCTCAGGGCCAAACTCCGCTGAAAGCAGCGTCACCACCCCCCTTGCCTCCTGCTTATCATCCGCTGTGCCGGCCCGTTCCCAGGGACAGCAAAAATGAAATACCACACTATCCCTTGCGACATTGTATTGAGCGTTGGTTGTGAGAAGAAACCCACGAGTTCTCCATCGATCGCATGCGAACACGATCAAAAAAATATCAAGAACAGGATTAAAAAATCACGTAGAGGGCGTCAGAGTGGAATATTCCGTCCGCACCAGGCTGCGTCTGCTGCCATTCAACCTCATCGTCGTAGATACACTAGCCCCGAAATATGGCATGGAGCCCGGAAAGGATTCAGTTTGGGCCACGACTCTCGGACTGCCCAGTTTTGAAGACATAGCCAATGGCGCTAAGTGATCCATCGAGGGATGGACTCAGAGTAGTCATGGTTTAACTACAAAAGTGGCTGGCCGTTGAGTACGTTGAGTACTTCTGAGATCGAATGGCCCGCAGTCGCGCACTATCGAGTCATAATACATACATGATAACTGACTCGGAACTGAACTGTGCTGTCGCGGAGAGCCGGTCCGGTGTGTCCGCGACATTCCAATTTCTACTTCCATTGTTGAGGGATCCGATCAACACACTTTCATATCAACTGGGTTATCAGGCGCAGTTCCAAGCGCAGTTCCATCCCTGTCCTCAACCACTTATCATCTTATTTCTCTGAACTGTGAAGAATCAAGCTCCAATCTATGGTGGGAAGAAAACAACGCGGACGTGGCCGGGGTCGTGGCTACAGAGGTAGCCACGTCGAGCGCGGCGGTCATGGAGGTCGTGGGAGGGGCAGAGGACTCGGGAGCGAAGGTGATGCGGCGATACATGAAAGAGATGCCAACTTCGCATTCGATAACTCGTTTTTTCGTACGTCCGACCCTTTTGCTCATCATGAAGCTTCATTGTCGGAGTAGGACCCAGGGATCGGCGTAATATCGCCAGGGGAACTGCGGGACAGGTCACAAGTAATGGTGACTCGGGCAGTTACCCGACTCCCGTACAGGGGCCCTCCTCTTTCCGCGGGAGCGGTTCTCGGTGTGGGCGCGGTCGGTGGGGCGGACGAATCAGCCCCGAATTGTCGCCACAAAAGGACCGTGCACGATTGCGTCATCTAGAATCTAAACTGCGCCACGGCACTGCGTCTCTTTCACAATTACTATACGAGCATCGGCCACTCCTTAAGCCAATTTCATTCGTTAGGTCAAACTACACCCCAACTCTGTTTTTAGAAGAGGAGGAGATTTTTAAGCCCGTGGCTGAAGAAACTGGTCCGTACACTGTCTTTCCACGGCCGATTTCTTGCTTTTGATTTCCTTCAGGAGAACAAGAGACCAGCCATGTTCCAACTGCCGAGCGCGTTTCTCGAATCTTCCTTGGTGATGAAGTCCCAAATGCATCAGATTCGCGTTCCGACGTTGAAGAACTTCTGGAGATCGATTTTACTGACCTGGGCAGGGTGATGAACGAGGTTGAGAACCTTGAGGCAGCGGCTCCCTCGAAGAAAATGACACGTACGAATGCGGAAAATGTAGAGAACCAGGCTACTATGGGGACAGTTGGAGGGCGGGACAAGGGTGTCTGTTTCGACACCAAGTTACCACCACTGCAGCACTCACATCCTCCTGCTAATCCAATTCCAGTCGGACATCATGAGACTCGTACCCTGGGTAATGATATGGACGAGGATGATGAAATCATCGTATATGTCGCGCCCCATCCCCGCAATGGAAAACTCGCACCCTGCCAGGTCCAGTCATCTTCGGCGGCCGCAGCTTCCCTTCATCCCGCAGTCAGCGGGCCGGTTTCCTCAGGTGAAGAAACATGTAGCCCCCCGCACATTGCTGCTTCCCAGGCAGAGCCAAGCTCGCAATTCATTTCAGCGCCTCCTCCTTCGCCTCCTCCATCACCCCCCTTGAGGCTTGGGGATGTCTCTTCCTCTGTCATCTCTGGATCATCCGATCCGGCGCCCCGCGCTCGTGGCCCTCGTCACATTTCTAGCAGGCGCATGAGCCGATACACCTCGTTTAGTTCGTTCGGTGCCATCCGGGCGGAAGCTGCCCTTCGCGAAGCAGATCCAAGGCGAGACGAACAGCGTCGTGGATGTTCTGACGTCAACTGGGGCGATTCAATGTCCGAGGAGAGTTCAGATGATGGGGGCATGCTTGTGGACCAAGCCGTTGATACCTATGCCATGGAGGTGTTCGTGAAGGGGATGAGCACCTCGAGGATCGCGCACGTTAGCGCTGATGACTTGGAGGATGAGGCAAAGATCTGCGCCGAGGACGAGCGTGAGGAGAAGGATGGTGGGGAGAGCGGGACTGAGAGCAGTGACAGTGCAGATGATACTGAATCTGAGTTGACAGGTGATGTGCGGGATACGCTGATACCTGTAGGCGAAAGCGAGCTTACCTTTGGTGATGCTCTGCTCGAGGATGAGGATGAATGCACTTCGGATGAGGAAGAAACGCCGAAGCGTTCCTTCCAAACGCGCCTCGAGAGGCTTCGCAAGCGAACGAAGGGCAGACCTATCAAGGATGTTTTGGAAAACGAGTTAGACCAGGAGGTGGAGGCCGATGAGGAGGGTAGCATCATCGCCAAAATACAGGTAGCGCGATCTTTCAAATGTTCTCCCACGATTAATGCATCAACCTAGGACTTCCTTGATGACAATGACGAGATACTCCGAGCACAAGATCGCAAGCAGAGAAATCGCATCTTCCAAGCAATTCAACAGGGTGAGTTTGATATCGAGATAGATTTTGTCGACAGCCCGGCGAGTAAGTTTTCTTTCTTGTACTGTCCCTTTCGACGTGGTGATACACATTGTCCGTTTTCCCAGGGCGCAAGAAGAAAAAAAAAGTCTCTGAAGAACTCCGTGACCTGTGGGAACGTGACCGTGCCAAGAAAGCTGAGCGCAAGCACCTGCGTGAGCTGGAGCGGATCGCTGCTGCTGCGGACCCATTCATGATCCGGAAGGGCAAGGGCGGCAAAAAGGCGCGCAAGGCCAAGCTGGCAGCTACCTTAGCCCGGTCCATGAACCTCGAGACTATCGTCGGGCACGTGAGACGTTTTGTCGCAGACATTGGTGGGGCCAGAACGCTTCCCTTGCCGCCGATGAACTGGAAAATGCGCAAATCGGTTCACGAACTCGCACATGCATACAAACTTGAGAGCAAGAGCCGAGGGAAAGGTGCTGAGCGATTCACAACTCTAACGAAGAAGGCCATCAGCGGCTTGAATGTGGACGAGAAGAAGATTGCGCAGATTCTCGGGAAGTCCCCCACTTATGCGACACACGAAGGCGGAAGGGGAAAGGGCAAGGGTAAGGGTAAGGTCAAGACACGTCCGCGTGATGGCGACGTCGTGGGCGAGGTAAGGATTTTCGAGGCCTTCTCTGATTTGGCTCTAATTGACATATCAAGACGGCGCCCAAGCTTGACGGGTCAAACATCGGCTTCCGGATGCTATCTGCGATGGGTTGGGAAGAAGGTGGCCGGATTGGAGTCGTCGGAGGGTTGGAAGCGCCTTTATTAGCCGTTATCAAAACGACAAAGTTAGGCCTCGGAGCGAGCAAAGTTGATGTGCAGCGGCTGACGTAAGGGCGGTTTGTCGTGTTGCCTACGTAGTAAATGATGCCAGTGTGACGCTTGAATCATCTCGATATCTTCTCAGACAAAACTTCATGGGATGGCCTCTTTCGAACAAATTGTAAATTCATCAACACTCAATGTGGTCGTTCCAAACGTAATCCTCGACTTCCCAACGAAGGACATCGAGCATTGTGCATGGCTCAGCAAGTTACGACTCGGATCGGAGGGAACGGAGCGCGAGCGAGCTTTCTTCGGTATATCTCGGGTCTTCTTTCTTTCACTCCCTTCGCTTATATGCTGGCTCTCATCATTAGATGAGAGCCTCGACTTCTTCCTTGTCCTTTGCTTGGAGCAACCGGATGACGCGGCCGCAGATCCTGCACACCCGCCTCTTGCTCTTCTCTCATTCCTCGTTCATACTCAAGTTTCTTATGACGCGGCCTACATATCTCCTGCCTCTGTATTCAATCCGTCGGTTCCTCGACTTGGCACCCCGCCACGCACGACGTCCCTTAAATCAACCGCGGGGAGCGGCGGTCTCCATGTTCCCCCAAGTATCTTCCCACAAAATACTCCAAATCCTGCACCAGTGACTACGGAGCAGGGCCGCAGATACGTACGCGCCGAGGGTGTCACGCTCGCATCAGGGATGTGGGGAGAAGAACTTGATACTTCCAAGCCAGGACAGGTCAAGGGTAGGGACGCCTTTGCTCTCCTGTGGGACGAGACAGCGGGTGTTTGGGTTGCGGTTTACCGGATGTGTGTCAACGTCGGTGCGTTTAGTAAGACGTTCGATCGCCTCAGCCACTCACATAGCGTTCCGGGTAGCATTCTTGCGGTTGCCCGTTCGCGATCCGTTGCTTTGTCTCACAGCATCGATCACTGTAAGGGAGAGGCCGATTCCCATGACGCCAGCCAGGGCTGTCCTTTTAACTATGTACGAGGAAGCAGGGGGCCAACTCGAGTTGCCCAAGTCTGCGGGCACGGAGACCTTCAACGATGTGCGCGAAATAGACGGCGCTTATAATGGCTTGGATGAGGTCAACCTCCTCGAGGGTTTATCTTCAGGTATTCATATCCTCGTTCCTTGTTTTTAGCCCACTCAACACCTATAGCGCCTACATTCGCGAACGTTCCTTATCCCCTTTCCCTCCCCAGTACGCGAATTGGTGGAAAAATACGTAAACGGGATTTTGCTCTCCCTTCTGATCCTCCTTCTATGATTGACGCATCTGTCGCAATGCTATCTCTCGCTACTCGAGCTACGCTTCGTCAATCATTCCGCCGTACGATTTTTGCAGTCTCTGGCTTCCGTGTGCGTATGCGGACCGTTTTTGTCCCATATATCTTGCTTCATCCCACAGAACCCGATGCGGAAGTCGACCATGCACTCGCAGCAGGCCACACAGAGCACACAGTCATGCTTTGTGTCGAGATAGAACATCCTGGTGAAGCTCCGGAAGCATTCTTAGTTGATGCAGTTGACGTCTCAGTCGGCGGTGGCAGCGATGCGCGTGTACGCCTTCTTCCATGGCGTGGAAATTCACCGAAACAGTTGTTCCCGCTCCATTTGGGCATGCACGAGCAGTGCAACTTGTTGTTCGCAGTAGAATTACTCAATGCTCCCACCCCTGACAGGGAGGCTTTACTTCTGGATGCGTCTACAGCGACTATAACAGGGGAGTTGCAACGCCCGGTTACAATTACAGTGTGGGGACGGCCGTTTTCGTGCGTACTCTCAAGTGGAGGTCAAATAAGTCCGAAGATTGACGAAACGAACGAGCCCTTATTTCTCACACGATCATTTCCGTCACGCTGGAATTGTGTACTCGACCTCGCTCCTCAGCCGCTCCCTGCTGCGAGTCAAAGAGAAAGTGAAGTGCTGCCGGAGCCGCCGACACCGTTTCCTGTCATCACTCCACGTCTACCCATACCTACCGCGGATCAGCGAGGCCAACACAATCCTGTTGCGGGTCTCAAACGATTTACCCTACCGTCCGGCCACATTCAGTCGTCTCCCCGCTCTTCCCTTCCATCCCAGGTCTCTCCCAGTCCACTCGGTACAGGCGGAAATGTTGCACCTAGTCCGAGTCCACTCTCGAAACTCGCATACACGCCTCCCAGTGTCGTGGCTGCTGTGTCAGGCGTGCCGCGTACGACATATGCGCCTCCGCTCAGCGCTGGCATTCCACCGCCAGCCCTGCTCAGCAAGATGTTGCCCATGGGTGAAACTGATGAAGCCTTTATGGGCGGCGGCGGGAGCACAACGTCTCCGCCAACCACGCCAGCATATCCAGCATACTCGAAGAATTCGACTGTCCCCGCGACACCGCGTGCACAAGGCCCACTTGCAATGTGGGGTGCAGCGCATGTTCCGAGCGCCACAGTCGAGCTCCCGCGCAGTGGTGCACCTTCCCGGTCGTCCCCTGTGCCTTCCCCCATCGCGTTAATGCCGTCCTTGTCTGTTCCGCCACAGAACGAGCGCATTATCGTGAGTGTTGGGCTACAGGATGACGGGAGAATCGGGGTTCGGAGACTCGTACCATACGATGAGTTTGGGCTAGAAATTTTCGTATTCAATCAGAGCGAGTGGACACGTCGATTCGAAGTGACCTTCCTGGAGCGGAGACGGAGGCGGCACGAACATGCGGAAGGGCAGGGGCAGTGGGACTACGCCACTACGAGAAGGGGAGCGTCGAGGTCGGGAATTGTACCGCTCGGGAGTCGCGTCCGTGTAGGGTGCGTTGGCAAATTCATCCTCTCGCCGTTTAGTTAACGGGAAGTGATGGCAGGCCACTACGACCTGCTACATGCCAGTCTGTAAAAATGGCATTTCTTGCGCTCTTGCCGGGGGTGCATACGATAGACGCTGTAACGCTCACAGACATAGACATGCAGCACGCACTGACACTAAGGTATAGTACCACTTATTTCTCTCATTCCCATCACATATTCATGGATATTTATTGGTGACTTTCATTTAGGACTTCTTTGGATGTTGTAATACATGAGGCACTACTGTAGATCATCATTAGGAAAAACATTGTCTGATAATTTGGGATAATTTATTGAAAAATATCACTTATCTCTGGTTATTGCTTGGAAGTGGTTCTTGCAGACTATTTAGACTACTATCATGTATTGGGAGTTTCAAAACATTTACTAAATTGCAAATAAGAAAGACATCAACAACACCTTTTGCCAATCAGATTTTTGCAGTTGATGTAATGATATATGAACTAGCCCTCTGAAGTGTCACTTTGGTGTAAGGTGGATAGGTGGTTGTGTTGGAACAAAGCTGATTGTGCAGGTCCAGAAAAAGGGAGTTTTAAAACATTTGTCACAGATTGTCATGCTGACTCATACAGCTGGTTACATCTCTGCTTTGGCAGTGTTGATAAGTTTGTGTCAATGTGGTTTTTTGTTTTTTGTTTTTTTTTGAATATAGTTTATTCTTCCACATACAACATCAAAGAGACCCCTACTACAACCGGATGACTAATCTACTCCTCAGGTAAAGAAGCGTATGGTAACTTGTAAGGTAGGGGAAAATGTGCAATTGCACTAAGTTAGGATAAAAAAAGATTACAGGCTGTCTTTGCCTAATGCTTGGCCCTGAGGTGGTAATGTAGAAGTTGTGTCCCCAAAGGCTTGTGGGATGTAGCAAGCAGTGCCAGGGTATGCAATAGCTAACTGTGGGAGGGGGAACTGTGCGGGGGCCAAGGTTTGCATGGTGTGCCTGGAGGCAAAGGGCACAGAAGAAGGTGGATGGCCTGTGACTGGAGGTAAGAGGGGGATGGTCAAATGTGTGCCTTGCCGGTGTGAGACCCGAGGGTTATACTAGGATGGACCACTGACGTGGCCCCAGGCTAGGCACTGCTGGAGCAGGTATCACACAAGGAGGGGGGGTAAAGGGCCAAGGATTATGTCTGGTGTAAGAAGGGGAAGGGGGTAGAGGGGGGGAACTGGGTATTGCATCCAGTGAAGGGAAGGGGAAGGGGGGTGAGGTAAAGGGGGTGTGGAGTGGTTAGGCATCTGCATCGACAACACCCCATACCCTACTGGCAACAGCCATATGTTGGGTCCAATCACTACATCCCGCTTCAGGGTCATGGTGGCCAGGACCCTTAGGCCTAAGGGCCATTTTCCCATGCAGGTGAGAATCATGGCCACTCCACCATCTGGATGATGGCAGGTGTGGGGGGAGAGAAAAAAAAAGGGGAGGGGGGAAGGAAGAGGTGCCAGATGACATGCTGTACCCTGCTGGGCCCTTCTACAATGAGGCTGCCTGTCAGGCCTAAGCGCTGTTTTCCCAGCAGAGGAAAGAGGTGGAGGGATCGCAGTTTCCCATGATCAACCTCCAGTGGGAATATTCTCAGGGGGCACGAAGCCATGCTCTGATGGGATCATCATAACCAGGGTGTTACCAGCCTTGAGATCGCCTGCTCGCTCTGACCTGCCACGTCTTATGTAAGTCTGATAACCGGATCAAAGGGGGCTCCGTTTGTATGGAGCAGCAGTTTGATAGACCGAGAGTGCGGTAACTGATTGTGGCTTGATGTGGCTGGACTGATTGATACGACTTCTCATCATTACTCCTGGCTCCCTCGTTGTTGTTTCAAAGG
>Ga0137394_10000209_pt1 | contig 40582 bp, 31 predicted proteins | sample czobulk116metaG_FD_108278 | JGI IMG/M metagenome (GOLD analysis project Ga0137394, IMG submission 108278) | Vadose zone soil microbial communities from Angelo Coast Range Reserve, California, USA - czobulk1.16 metaG | ecosystem: Environmental > Terrestrial > Soil > Vadose zone | place: USA... | reverse complement strand
GACGAGACCGCCGGAAACGATCTTGTTCAGCAAAAGGTAGAACTGCTCTGCATCGCGCGTGCGCACCAGGACGCCATGGCCATTATTCAGAATTTTGGCCTCCACAACGTGATCGAGTTCGAAGGCCGCCGCCGCCAACCGCGCTGCATTCGAGCAACGAACCAGGATCTGCATAGGATGATCGTGGACTTCCTTGCGAACCTCGCGAATCTGTCCCTCGGCAACGACGTAGCCGCTGCTCATCAACACGACGCGGTCGGAGATTCGATCGACTTCCTCCAATATATGGCTGGAAATGATGACGTGCATCCCCTGCTTGGCAATCGTTTCAAAGAGCGCGATCGATTCCGCGCGGGCCATCGGATCGAGGCCGTTGAGCGGTTCGTCGAGAACGAGCACGGACGGATGATGAGCGATGGCCTGAGCCAGACGAACGCGCTGTCGCATGCCTTTGCTGTAGCCCGCCACTTTGCGCCGTGCCACTTCGGCCATGCCGGCGCGCTCCAGGGCTTCGTTCGTGAGCTTCGCTGCCTGGTCGCGGCCAAAACCATGAAGACGCAGCGGCCAGTAGATGAAGTCGTAGCCGGTCGTGCCAGGAGGGAAAGAGTCAAACTGCGTGCAGTATCCGACTTGCCGGAAGAACTGGATGGGTTGTTGCGGGGTAAGGCCGAGGACAGAAATTGCGCCTTGTGAAGGCCTGATCAGGCCGGTCAGCAGGTTCATCAGCGTGGTCTTGCCCGAGCCGTTGGGGCCGACGAGACTGGTAATCCCGGGCGCGAGAGAGAAGCTCACCTTGTTCACGCCGAGAACTTCTCCGTAGAACTTCGAGACATTCTCGAAAACGATTTGGCGAGCGCCCGGCATCATCCGCGCACCACCTCACGGGCGCGCAAGCGCGCATTGAGGATAACCAGCGAAAGCAGGCAGACGAAAATCAGTACGCCCCAGGCCGCAGCAACTGGAATTTCGTTCCAACCAAGCGAGCCCAGGAACCCGGGTCCCTCACGAAATCCTTTTGCCAAGATAAGCCGGAACATATACGAGAAATTCAGCAACCGGCCCCAATAGCTGCCCATGATGGAGTTGTACATCTCGCCGAGACCCGCAGGGATAAAAAATGAGATGAAAATTACCCCGGTAGCGACAATTCGCAACTTTACCCAAGCCGAGACGGCTAGAGAAATGAGAGAAAGCATCAGGATCCATATCGCGGAGCACAACACAATAGGAACGAGCATCCACAAGTGCGACCAGATCCAGCCGCCCTTCGCCAGCCCAGCTTCGAGGCTGAACAGGAGCAAGCAGGGGACCCAAGTGACGGCGGACAGGAGTAAGCCCAGCACGGCGAGTTTTCCCAGAACGTAATCGGCCCTGCTGAACGGCCGGCTCAGAAAAAGTGGAAGGGCGCCGTTGGTCAGGTCTCCGGCGATCAGCACGGGGCCGACCCAGCAGTTCAAAAGAAAGGCTATCTGCGTTTGCACGATCATGATGATCGTGAAGTATTGGGATTCCACCGAGAACAAATCAGCAGAGCGCAGTTGCATGAGCAATTGCACCGTTTTGTTGTTGGCGATGAATATGTAAACTGCGAAAAGCAGGCTGGGAACGAGGCTAAGAACCAGGAGGAGAACAAAGAAGCGGGATTTGAACAGGTCTGCGAAAGCATAACGCGTCAGGACAAAAAACCGCGGCCATTCCGGCGTCAGAGATCCCCTGTACGGATTGTATCTGCGCTTATAAACGGCCATCTGGCGCTCCCGTTTGTTCCATCGCGCTGAGAAAGATGTCTTCCAGTGAATCGCGCCGGTGATTCATTCGGCGGATCTGCACGCCTCTGTCCGCCGCGACCTTGAACACCTCCCTGATTTCGACGCTCTCCGGCATAACCACCTTGATGCGTCCGTTGGCGAAAACCGCGCATTCGCAACCGAGGCCCTCGAGCGTGGACGTGAAGGTTGCCTCGGCACCAATGGTTTCCAACTCGAGGAACTTGCGGTTGGCGCGCCGCTCTTCGACGAGGTTAGAGATGGAGGCAATTTGCCCGTTCCGCAGGATCAGCACCTCATCGCAGGTTTCCTCGACGTCGCGGAGAAGATGGGAGGAAAGCAGCAGGCAGATATCACTGGCCTCTCGGATTTCGCGAATGAGCTCGATCAAACGCTTGCGCGCTGGCGGGTCCATGCCATTCGTCGGTTCGTCAAGAATGAGGACCTTGGGGCCATGCGCAATCGCCTGGGCAAACTTCGCTAGTTGTTTCATACCGAGAGAATACGTTCCCACCGGGCGATAACGCGCTTCGCCTAAGCCCACATAGACGAAAGCTTCGTGCGCGCGCTCCATCGCTTGATTGCGGGGAAGACCGGAAATCTCGGCCATGTAGCGAACAAAGCGGACCCCGGACATTTTTGAAATAAAGGCGTCGTTCTCGGGCATGTACCCGACAAGAGATCTCAGCGCCTTGCCGCTGGTGTGAGAGTCTAGCCCGAGCACGCGGGCGCTCCCTTTGGACGGTGAGTGAAAACCTAAAAGGGTGTTGATGAGCGTCGACTTGCCGGCGCCGTTTGGTCCGAGCAGTCCAATGGCGCGACTTTTCAGAACGCCCGTCAGACCATCGAGGATCGTCCGGTTGCCGAGTTGTACTTCGAGCCCATCGAGCTCTATCGTTGGGTTCATCATCTACCAAGCATTACGGAATGGCTTGGTGCGAAGTTCCATGATCCGGCAAACCCAGCAAGTGGATCAAGGTTGGAAGGCCCGGATTTAAGTCAAAGAGCTTGCCGCTGCTTGTCACTTCGATGCGATCACTTTCTCCATAAGCACAGAATACGCTCGGCTTGGCGTCTCGAGACAACTCCTGAAGGAGCGCCAACTGCCCAGAACTAAGCTGGGAAGCGAGCGGTTTCAGAATCGGGCTGAGATTCTGATAAATCATCGCGGAAAAGTTCGCCTGGTTGTCGCTGGGAAGGAGAGCACGAAACGAGGCCGAGCGGGGGAGCGACGTGCCGTTTGCGTGAGTTTCGAGCGCTGCGATGAGCAGTGCGCGAGAGGGCGCCACGATCATATACCCATCTGCGAAGGTGTAGTCGTACTCTAGGGAAAGCCCGACACCTTGCGATTGGATGGTGTAAAAGGTCCGTCCCGCAACCTGTGCTTGATTGAGCGTTACGCCGGGTTGGCCAGACTTTTGCGCGTCCCGGTTAAAGCCCTGCACAAGCTTATCAATGGCCACCTGAAGGGCTCCCGAATCGTTGACCTCGACAACTGCTTTCCACGAAGGTGTGGGAAGAACTGGGCCATCGAGAGCCAGCGTAAGTTCCCCGCCTAGCGCGCTCGCCAGGTCGTTGCGAAGGTCCAGGCCGAGTTCTCGATTTGTCTGAGCCAGACTTTGGTTGAAGTTGGGGTCGGAAGCGCCGATGGTGCTGAAAATGTCATCCAGCATGAGGGCTGGTTGTTTCACAACGAAAGAGACCGCCGCGCCTGCATTCGAAGAAACATAGTCCAGCGAACCCATAGGAGCCGGAGCGGCCAGCCAGGAGGCGATGCCGTGCCTCTGGCCATTGAATTCCAGCGTAATCCGGTTGTCTCCTTGACTGGAAGACTCGCCGCGTGTCGCGATCAAATACTTTATGTCATGGAAGCCGCTATTGCGAAGCGCCTTGGAATCTCCTTGTTGGGTATGCGTACTGTCCAAAACCTGGCCGATATTCGCAGCAACCAGAGTTTCCGTACCGCGGCTGTATACGCTTGCGATTCGCCGGCCAAAATCCGTCCCGGCGAAGAGCGTTGCTCCGGCGTCGAGCTGCGCGCTCATCTGCCGAACCGAGGTAGCGTCGCCACCAACGACAAGGATGTTCGGCCTGACAAGCATTATCATTCCGCGCTGGTCACGAGCGAGTGAGGAGAGCGACTGGCTGTCCACGACGTGTAAATTGGCTGTGCCTTCCGAGCTCTTCAAGGAATCAGCAAGGTGATTCTGCAAATAATCCTTCAGTCCAAACTGGCGCACTTCGGCTACGAGGACCGCACCGCGCTCGCTAGAGTCGGAGCTTCCTCTGGCCGTAACCACCACTTCGTCGCCCAAATACTGGCTTATGGCTTGAACCTGGTCGATCAACTCCTGGGGAGTAGGATGCTGATTCGAGTTGCCCCTTTTGTTCCACCAGTCTTCGAGAACTTTGCTCTCGGAGAGCTGTTGTTGGAAGATTTGGTTGGCCTGTTGAAGCGCGGCTCCAAGATTGGGAATGCCGATATAGAGGACGGTATCCGCAGGCAGCAAGGGAAGGATTCTGCTTTCATACCGCGGACCGGGCGTCTCGATGGCCTCGAGTTTCCTACCAAGCTTTGAGAATTCCGCCAGCAACGCCAGTTCGTGATCCAGGTCGCTGCTCCATGCAATCTCTTCGTGAATGGGAACAAGGCCGACGCTCTCGGTTGTCGCCACTACATCGCCAGAGTGCAGAATGGATTCCACCCCAGCGTGTTTAACGTGGACTTCCCCCTCAATCACGGCCACGCGCGACCCTTTGGTGCCGGAATTCACGGAAAAGACCGTTCCGGTGACGGCTACCGAGCAATCCGGAGCACTAACGTAGAGGTGTCCGGTGTGACGCTTCGCAGCTTCGACGATGATGCTGCCCTGGCCGAGATGGATGGTGGTGTCACGACGCGTGGCGCTGACCGCCAATTCTGCGCGTTGATTCATTTCCACTTCGGAGCCCTCGAAGAGCCGCACCTGGGCATGGGAATTGGCGGCTGTGCGAATGAATTCACCTTCGCCGACTTCGTCACCCAGTTTCAAGGTGCGCTCGCCAGCGGGCCCAATGCCATACGCTTGCCCTTCGATGGAATCGATCCGTGCGCGGTTCCCCGGAGGGCCCGCGAAGTACCAGTTGGCCCTCGTCCAGACCAAGGCAACCAGCAGGGCCACTGTTGCCGCCGCGGAGGAGAGTCGGACAAAGCTCCACTGGAAACCGCGTGACACCGGCTCCATCCGCCAGCTGACGCTCGTCCGGCCGGCAACCCCGCGGCCATAGGCGTAAGAACGGCACGAGACACATTCCCGAAGGTGATCTTCGACGATTAGCGCGCGAGCCGGAGGAAGGTCTTGCCGACGAAAAGCCGTCAGCAGAGAGCGAATGTCGGAGCAACCACGGATAGGTTTGAGAGCACTGGGTGCGACTTCCTCTTCTTCGCCTGATTGCAACCGCTGCCACACGCGCTCGGCTGCCGCAGATAGCGTCTTGGCGTCGGGCTGTTCGCCGCGAAGTTCGGAAATCGCTTGATCAAGGCGGGCGTCTTGCTTCGATCGAAATAGCTTCATGATGCCCCTTTCATAAGGCCACGAAGACCCTTCTTTAGTCTTGCGCGAGTACGATAGAGGGTTACTGCCACCACGGCCTGAGATGTGTTCATCGTCCGGGCAATTTCAGGGTTATCCAGCCCTTCGAGATAGCGGAGGGCAAACATCTCGGCAGCGCGGGGATTCAGCGTGGCAAGCTCCCGGCGAAGCCAATTCTTGATTTCCAGGGAGGACAGCGCACGCTCAGGGGAAAGCCTCGAAGCGGTCTGCAGCCGCTCGGCCGTTTCCATTGGCACGGCCTCTCGATGGCCCCTGGACCGCATGAGATCCAGGGCGGCGTTGACCGCCGACCTGTGTAAGTAACTCTGCAGATTGGAGATACGGGCCGGGTCAACAGTCCCGCGGGCCAATCGGAGGAAGACGGATTGCGAGACATCTTCGGCGTCCGCCATGCTGCCGGTTACGCGGTAAGCAGCCTTGAGGACACCGGCCTGGTGTGCTAGAAAGACTTCCTCAAGCTCTGCGACTGCCCGCGTCACCATGATGTTTTCTATCGCGGCCGCCAAGCATCCCTCCTCGGCTCATCTACAATCTAAGACGCGATAGCCAGAAACTTCTTAACACACAATTTGAGTTCCGCGGTAATTTGCCCGGGGGGCGGGAGATCCCACTCCTTGAACTTGTCTGTTGTTGGTAGCCTTTGACGGTCGCGCCCAACCGAACAGCGCGCCCGAGCACATCTGCTTCGATCGGACCGTTCTAGAGCCGTGAGACAAGGCATGCCGGCGAACGAGTCGGGTGAGCATGCGCTACACAGGGCGCGTCTAAGAACCCAGATGTCTTCGAATCCGAGAGCCTTCTCCTCCGAGGTGGGCACACTTCCCCCGGAAAAACGGGACTCTCGCTTGTTCTACAGATAGAGGCGCGATGCGGAGGCCCATGTGAGTGACGATTCCCTACCTCTGGCGCTACCGCTGCTGCGGTTGGCGGGCGGCTCCTCGGAGGTCACGACTCTGTATCGCGAACTACGCAAGCCCCTGCTGCGCTACCTGGTCTGTCTCGGACTTACGAGCGACGAAGCGCAGGACGTAGTGCAAGATGCGTTTCTCGGCTTGCAACGCCATCTGGCTTTCGGCGGAGCACAGGAAAACATCCGCGGCTGGCTGTTTCGCGTTGCCCACAATCAGGCCCGGAATCGCCAGACGAGCTACCATCGGCGATTCAGTGAACCGCTCGACGGCGAGATGGATTTTCTGGCGGACGACCGGACGCCGGAGCAACGGGTGCTTGAGAAAGAGAAGTTCCGCCGTCTCGCAGCTGCGATCCGGTTGCTAACGGAGTCCGAGCGGGAATGCCTCCTGCTAAGAGCCGGAGGATTGCGTTACCGGGAAATCGGCGAAGTCTTGGGAATAGCAACGTCCACGGTGGGAGACGCAGTGGAGCGCGCGATCAAGAAATTAGCGGAGAAATGCAATGTGTGATGTTCAAGCGAAATTAATTGCTTGGCTCGACCGCGAGCTTGGCTCAGAGGAAGCCACCGGCGTGGAACGCCATATCGAAGGGTGCAAAGAATGTCGCGGCCGACTGGCGACGTACAAACAGGTGAGTGAGACCTTTGATGTCTACTGCGATGCCGTGGCGGCAGCGAAGACGTATCGCCCGGTTCCGCGCTGGATGCCTGTGCTTGCAAGCGCTGTTGTAGCCGCGGTCGTGATGTTTCTGGCTTTCCCGCGGACGCGTATCGAACCGCCGCCGATTCTCACTCCGACGATTACGGCTGCTTCCGTTGCGGTCCCCGCGCGTCCTGAGGTAGAGCCTGCCCCACGCAAGATCCACAGGCGGCGCTCGGTTTCGCCGGCCGAAGAGCGAGCCGCGAAATGGCATCCGACGGAAACCGCTGTCCAAATCGCCATCCCGGCCGAAGCCATGTTTCCACCGGGCGTGATGCCGAAAGGAATGAATTTCATCGCGGAACTGAGCATTGCCCCGGATGGATCGGTCAGCCAGGTTCGTCTGCGGCAATGAGTTCCGATGAGTTAGAAAAGGAGAATCATCGCCATGAAACGCGCATTGTTTCTTGTTCTTGCAGCCGCATCTTGCGCCTTCGCGCAAGAAAAGGGGAACGTGATCTATCAGACCACCGCTGCCGTGGGCGCCGTGGCCTCGGGCGGAAGCGACAAAGCGTCCGGTCCTGTACTGGGTGCGCCGTATTCGGCCACGATCACGAACGAATCCATTCAGACTCTGGCGGATGGCAATCGCCTCGTGCAGGCCAGCACGGGCGCCACCGCTCGCGATTCGCAAGGCCGCACACGTCAGGACACGGCTCTGCCGCCAATCGGGAACTTATCGGCGGCCAATGCGCCGCATCTGGTTTTCATTCACGACCCGGTCGCCGAGACTTCCTACACTTTGAACCTGACGGAAAAGACGGCACAGAAAATGCCTGCGCTTCCTCCCCTTCGAGGAGGTGGCCCGGGCCTCGCGGGCGCAACGGTCACCATGAGAGTCGTCGAAGGGAACGGAGCGCCGTTACCTCCGCCCGATGCCATGCCGACCACCATAGCTGCTCCCGCGCCGGGGATGCTCTTCGAAAAACATCTGGTCACGGCGGAGCAGGATCAGGGGAACACCGAGGACCTTGGTTCGGAAACTATCGAAGGCGTCCTCGTGAACGGAGTGCGGACGACACACACGATCCCGGCAGGACAAATCGGAAATGATCGGCCTATCACGATTGTTACTGAGGTCTGGACTTCGCCCGATCTCAAGACCGTGGTTTACAGCAAACGGAGCGATCCACGCATGGGGGAGCAGACGTTTCGCCTCACGAACATCGTGCGCACGGAGCCCAGCCCGTCGTTGTTCGCTGTGCCGGCAGATTTCAAACTCGTGGACGGCACGCAGCAGATCTTCTACAGGACGAGACAGTAGGAGCACGCCAGGCCGTCGAGGACTCGAGGAAGATCGCTTTACTCTCGCGTTAGTACGGTCGGAAAGGAGTTCCAGCCCAGCCGTATCTGATAGTCACCGGTCGATTTCCGGCCGACCCGCAAAAACGACAGGACCGGGTTTCCTCTGGGTCTTTGCTGTGGCTGCCGTTCGGGGCCTTATCAAGTAGCAAGACATAAGATCAAAGCTCGACTTAATTCTCTAAGTCCACCCAATTGCCACTGCTCTCTGTGCATATTTCGCCCGTCGGGCAAGATTCCATCTTGAGAACCGGATGAATCTCCCAGTTGTTTGCTCTTTTTAAATGGAGTTCCAGCGAGTGTTGTGAATCAAACATCAAAAGTCCAGTCACGCGCACTAAGAGTGCTTTCTTTTGCGTTGCTTCAATTAACGATTGCAGCCTCGCTCCCGCCAACTTTGGGTGATCTAGTCGCACACGGGGAGTGAATTCTGCGGTGATGGACTGCCGTTCCCGAACGTCCAAGGTGTTTTCTCGGGCTGTTCGTGCGCGTACGGCCTCTGTAGTGGCCGTGGCTGGTTTTGCAGGGGTGGCCTTTCGAGTTAGCGCGAGCGTCTGCTCCTCGACTAGCACGATATGATTATCGGTATCCTTCGCTTGACCAAGGCCGCAGTTGCAGGATTCCGCGCCACCTTTCCTAGCTACCAGGGCATAGGCCACGAGTGTTATCTTTTTGCCTTCACCTAAATCCTTTAGCGGCTGGCGATCATCACCTATCGCGAAGCCAGGCACAGGGTCCGGCAAGCCTTTCAAGTCTTGCAAAGTCATCGCTTCCGACGCCCCGCCTTTCGACCGGATGTTTTTTTGCTCATTGAGGTTCGGATCAAGAGCAGGGCCGCATCCTGTATCTGGGTCCAGGTGCATGCACTCTGTTATGTCGTTTAGGGGTGTCGGACAGGGTATTTTGACTTTGCCGCTTGGGGCCGCCACTGCTGGTCCTCGTCCGCTACGTCGCTTGGCATCGTTGACCGAACCAATTGAACTGAACGCTAGAACAGAGAGTAGAACGATTATCGGGATTCGTTTCATGGAGAAACCTCCCGAGGATAAGTGGAGGGGGCTTCCCTCATCAGGATGCCCCCCGAAGCGCAATCTGATTATTGGTTCCCACCACTGCGGAGCCGACCGCGCTCCTACTGCGCGAAGATCTTGGCTTCCATCAAGTTGCCGCGCTGAAAAAAGATGGTCTTGGTTGGTTTCCCAACCAGGTTGTCCTAGGACTGCTGTATACGGACCCCGGAGGCCAGCTATCTGTGTTATATAACCTTCACGAGGGCTCGGAGTGGGTCTACGAGGTTAGGGAAGCAGTTCGTAGGTAGTACTGGCTTGTTCAAGCTCGGAAACACTAGATTATCCGTGCGCCGGTCTTTTCCTCGTTCAGAATCCAATCTCCGGTTTTTTCAACAAACTGAAACCCACATGGCCGCCAAGGCAGATCGCACCACTGCGTGCGCATCAGCCGAGCAACTCCTACATGCCGTTGCTCGGAGCAGCCCAACTGGAACACTTCGATTAGAGCAACCTCCTCGAGTGGGAGCACGCAACGGCAGGAAAAGCCATCCACGCTGACCTCGTCTGTAGTCGTAAGAAGTTCGAATTCTTTGCCACGGACATCGGTTCCCGTATGTCGAGCTTCCATTCTGTTTCGGCCTACTCTCCAAGAGCGCGCGACAGAGATCCTGCTCCTCGGAACACTTTTCACCCCAGCTATATTTAGGCAGAAGGGGGATCACCCTTATTACCAGGAGCGGAATGAGCTGAGGGTTGATCAGCATCATACGGATGCTAAGAAGTAGCGCCAGGACGGGAGAGGGGCCATGAAGCACTTTTCACTCGAACATTGGGCCGATTTTGCCAACCGCGTCATCTCGGGTGACAAGCGGGCCTTGATGCAACGGCACTTAGAGCTGGGCTGCAGCCAATGCGCCCACGTGCTGGCACGCTGGCAATCACTACGAAGATTTGCTGGTGGGGAATCCCTGAGTCACCCGCCCGAGGTGGCGGTCAATCTTGCCAAACGCGCCTTCCGTGGTTACTTTCCAAGCGGAGAGCAAAACACCGTGCGACGCCTCGCAGCCTTAGTTTTTGACAGCTTCCGCCAGCCTGTTCTCGAAGGCGTCCGCAGCGGCCAAACGAGCACCCGACATCTCATTTATGAAGCTGATGATGTAATGATTGATCTCCAGTTGGGAGCGGGTGCGGAGCCGAATCGCATGTCGCTGGTCGGCCAAGTGATGGATTCCGGCGACAACACAAAAGGAATTCAAAGAGTTCCCGTGCACATTCTCTACGGTCGAGACACGCTGGCACAAACGGTGACAAATCAATTCGGCGAATTCCAATTGGAATGTGAAACAGGGAAGAGTCTTGAGGTCTGCGTGGGCGTGACCGCGCGGAAGGATGTTTTCATTCCCTTGGATGAATCCGTCTGGCGCGTTCCTCTCGGCAAAGCAACCCAGTGATGACACGCTAGATCGCTTTTGGAAGGACCATCGAATAGAAAGTTGTCTCTGGCGGGATGGAGGAGTGAGTTCGTGATATTCAGCATTCCGCCGACTTTGGAGGCTTCCACCGCCGCACGTTCTGCCGTTGGCCGAGTAACTCTCCACAAGTAGGTAGAAACTGGCCTTTTCCTCCCCCCGGAACATACCCATGCCGATCGCTCGCACCTCGTATCACATAAGACAACTTGTCCCGCGGGGCTATACGAGACAAGAAGTTTTAGCCCCCCTTTCAACAGGCGTGCTTTGGCGACTCTCAAGCGTTGCCGTGGGTAGCGATGAATTCCATTCTCTCTCTATTATCTGATCCTTCGATTCTCGGCCTCCGGCAGGGGCTAGCAGATCCCCGAGGACTTGTGGTCCTAGCCTCTCCACTGTGGCTGTGGCCATCCCAGTATCCGATGGGCGACACCTTGTTTGGTTTGATGTCCAGATGGTCATTCGTTCTTCTAGCTCTGCTCGTGTCGGAGCTGGTGCGCGCGTATCGACGGCTTGAAGCTATGCGCCGACGCGCAGAGACGGCACTCCGGATGCAAGAAACGCGCTTCCATGCGCTCATTGAGAACTGCGCGGACGGGATCGTCCTTATCAATTCGCAGGGATTGGTTCTTTACGCCAGTCCGTCCGCGCGACGGGCTCTCGGTTATGGTAGCGAAGAGCTTGTGGGCCGGGATACGATTGCGTGCGCATACCCAGAGGATCGCGAGCAAGTCCGGGAATTTCTTCAAAAACTCTCACAGAGTGCCGGCGCCAGCATCACCACCGAATTCCGTTGCCGTCGCAAGGATGGCGCATGGTTCTGGGTCGAAAGCACAGGAACCAACCTGCTTGGACAACCCGGAATAGAAGCGATCGTCGTCAATTTCCGAGATATAGAAGCTCGCAAGCAGTCCGAAGAACAGCTGAAGGTCCTGGCGGCTACCGATCCGCTCACTGGATTGGCGAATTATCGGCAACTCATCGAGGATCTCGATTCTGAACTCCAGCGGTCCGACCGCACCGGGCGTTCTTTTGCCGTGTTGTGGATCGATCTGGATGGCTTAAAGCAGATCAACGATCGTTTTGGGCACCTGGTTGGGAGCCGCCACTCTGCCGAGTCGCCGACGTGCTGCGGGTTCATTCCCGCGCTATGGATACGGCCGCGCGATACGGAGGAGATGAGTTCACACTCATTCTTCCGGAGTCGGATGCCCAAGCTGCCAACATCGTAGCCAATCGTATCTCGCGGCATCTGGCGGCCGATAATGAATACCCGGCAATCTCCGTCAGCATTGGCGTTGCGATGTATCCGAACGACGGCAACACAATTGAACTCCTTCTGGATGCAGCCGATAGGCAACTCTATTTAGTCAAGGCTGTTCGCAGAGACGCTGTCGTAGAGACTACCCATTGAATCTCGATCCTCCCCAGGCTGGCCGAAAACCAACGAGATCACTCGCCACGGAGTATCTCTTGCTTCAACTCGCACGATGCTCAGCCGGGGCAACGTATCCATCCATATATTTTGCAAGTGCCCGGAGCACCCTTATTTACATGGGAAGCAGCTCGGTTGGAGCCGATGGGCTGAAGGTGGCTCGACTTGTGGTTCCGGCGGGAGGTTGTCCCCGCGCCCGCAGAGACAAGCGACGTAGTCAGCGAGGAGATCAGTGATGGTCGGCTGCAACCATCCAGGATGTAGGAATCCTCGAGCTTGCGCACCGGAAGAGCTCCAGCTCTGCACGTCGCGCTTCATATCCGACTGTTATCGCAAACTAGATGAACTTGCCGAGCTGATCCAGCAAAGAGACTTCAAGTCTAGTTCCGTGCATCCGATTCGCCGCTTTCTCGTCGTTTCGACAAGCCAGGCGGTCTCTCAGGCGCTCAAGGTTCAGGGTCTCAGCAATCAGCAACGCGCCCAGCTCTTAGACATCTTGTTAAGTGCCGGAGACCTCTTGGGCAAACTCCGTCGCAGTCCCCGCGCAATCGAATTCGTCCCGGTGCGCTTGTGTGGGAATTCCTACACTCAGCCTTGGGTGGAGGAAACCATTACGCAAGTGCTGAGCAAGCACGGAGCGATGCTGAGGTGTACGCGACCGTATGCGCAAGGCGGGACGCTGGACTTCGTGCGTCTGGACACAGGCTGAAGCGCCCTTGCCCGGGTAGTTTGGCAGGAGAGAGAAAAAAGTGGATTGCACAAGGTTGCTGTCGAGATCCTGAACCACAACAATTTCTGGAACTGGAGCTGACCGGCGATGCGCATGATCCCAGCAATCAACCCATCAGTTAAGCAGGCGCTGTTAGCTGCTTCTCATGTGATCTGGCGGGGAATCGTCATTAGCTTCGAACTGCAGCTGGGGGGCGCGATTCTGCTTTTGCACGCGCCCGGCAGCCAGTTTGACTTTTTGATGCTCTTCTTGGCAAAGCGTCATCTTGTCGGAGAATCGAAATGAGCAAAGCAGATATTTGCAAGGCCAGTATTTTGGTTGCCGACGACAACGAAGCCAATCTTGAACTCTTGTCAGGAATATTGACGGCGGCGGGTTACCAGGTCATTTGTGCGCACAATGGTGAACTCGCTATGGCCGCCGTTCATAAGGGTCTGGTGGATGTGGCGCTGCTCGATGTCGTAATGCCGGGCCGCAACGGTTTTTCTGTCTGCCAGGAGATCAAGGCAGACCCTGAAACGCGGCTTCTGCCCGTTGTCTTGGTTACTGGCCTCACAGATACGGACGATCGTATTCAAGGAATTACGTGTGGCGCCGATGACTTTCTCAATAAGCCGGTCGACAAACATGAGCTCTTGGCGCGCGTGCAATCGCTCCTACGGATGAAGGAATTCACTGACGAGCTTGAGAATGCTGAAACCGTTTTGTTCAGTCTGGCCGCGAGCATTGAAGCAAAGGACCCCTACACGGAAAGTCATTGTGAACGGCTGTCGGAATACTCGGTAGCTCTTGCCGAGCAACTCGGGTTGCCGGATGAATTGCGATCCGCACTGCGCCGGGGCGGAATTGTTCATGATGTCGGCAAAGTGATGATTCCGGAGAATATCCTTTTGAAACGCGGCGGTCTTACTGAGGAAGAATGGAAGATCATGAAGCAACATCCGGTCATAGGAGAACGCATCTGTCGGCCCCTCAAGGCTTTCCGCCTGGTATTGCCCATAATTCGGCACCACCATGAAAAACTCGACGGCTCTGGCTATCCGGATGGGCTCAAAGGCGACCAAATTCCGCTTACCGCACGAGTTCTGCAAACCGTCGACATCTACGACGCGTTAACGACCGACCGACCCTACCGCAAAGCTCTGCCGCCAGAAGAGGCGTTTGCCATTATGCGAGAAGAAGTGAATCGCGGATGGTGGGACGGTTCTCTCGTGGATGAATTCGAAGCCCTCACTCTGAGCGTTGCCAAGACAATGCAGACGGCGTAATCAAGGGACCCAATCTGGCAATCGAAGGAAAAGCCCATGGAACGCAATCGCCCAATGGTAGAAACCAAACCGGACGAAGAGGAGAGATTGGAAAAGCTGAATTTTCTTGATTCGGTGATTGAAAACATTCCCAGCATGATTTTCATCAAAGATGCGGAAAAGCTCAGGTTCGTTCGCGTAAACCGCGCTTGTGAGGAAGTCATCGGTTTCTCTCGTGAGGAGTTAATCGGCAAGACCGTCCATGACATCTTTCCGAAGGAGGAGGCCGATTTCCTCACCGCTAAGGATGAAGAAGTCTTAAAGACCCGAGAGCTCCTGGACGTTCCTGAAGAACCGGTACACACGAAGGAGAAGGGCCTGAGAGTCCTCCACGCCAGAAAAATACCCCTCCTCGATGCGAACGGCAGGCCGCAATTCCTTCTTGGCATTTCAGAGGACATCACGGAACTCAAGGGCGCACGGGAAGCCCTCGTGCGTGCGAAGGAAGAAGCGGAACGCTCGAATAAATTCAAGGATCAGTTCCTTTCGACAATGAGCCACGAACTGCGAACACCATTGAACGCGGTCGTGGGTTTTTCCGATTTGCTAGCAGAAGAGAATTACGGCCCCCTGAACGATCGCCAGAAGCGCTATGTCAATCACATAAAGACGGGCGGCAAACATCTTCTCAGACTGATCAATGACATCCTGGATCTCTCTAAGATTGAGTCCGGAAGGCTGCAGCTGGCGATCGAAGACGTGCCGGTCCGAACGGCGTTTGGTGACGTTGTCGACGCCATGCGTCCTCTCGCGGACAAAAAGTCCCAGACTCTGGCAGAGACCGTCATACCGCACCTGAGCGTCCGGGCCGACTCCACCCGGTTAAAGCAAATACTGATGAATTTGATTGGAAATGCCATCAAGTTCACTCCCGAGGGCGGCAGGATTGAATTGGCTGCCAAACAGCTCGGCGACGTTGTTCGTGTTGAAGTCCGCGACTCGGGCCCAGGTATTCCTCCGGAGGAGCAACAGCGCATCTTTGAGGCCTTCTATCGCTTGGGCCAAACAGGGAACGCCACCGAGGGTACCGGGCTGGGCCTGGCCATTACACAACGCCTGGTCGAGTTGCATGGCGGTCACCTGGGTATCGAGAGCCGGCCGGGTTCCGGGAGTTGCTTCTACTTCACGCTACGAATCGTACCGACGTTACAGCCAGCCAAGAGCCGCAAGGTCAAATCCAACGTCGATACCGAGGAGCCGCTGCGAATTCTAGTCGTCGAGGATGATTCAACGGCTGCCCATCTCCTCCAATCACAGCTCGCCCCTGCAGGCTACGAAGTAGTGTTATGTAACGAGCCCCAGCGCGCCGTGGAAATGGCCGCCGAGCTGCAACCCCATGCTGTGACCATTGACATCATGATGAAACCACTCACCGGCTGGGAACTCTTGCCGAAACTAAAGAGTGACCCACGTACGTCCGCCATACCTGTGATTGTGATCTCCATCCTCGATCAACCAGCCGCAGGAGCCCTGCTCGGCGCGGATGAGTACATCGTAAAGCCCGTAGAGAAGGCCACTCTTCTGGCTGCCGTGGAGCGCTGTCTCAACCATCGCGGACGGATTGGAAGAGCGCAGGCTATTTTGGTGGTCGACGATGATGCCCCAACACGTGAGTTCGTCCGAGAATTGCTGTGCAAACATGGGTATGCGGTAACCATCGCCGCCGATGGTAGTGAGGCTCGCGCGAAAGTGGCCGCGTCCCTGCCCGAACTTGTCATCCTCGATCTTGTTCTTCCAAAAGTCAGCGGATTCCAGTTGCTCGCCGAATGGCGAGGTAATCCGAGGACAACAGATCTCCCCGTGTTTGTGCTGACCAGCAAGGACTTGGCCCCTCGGGAGAAGGAACACATTCGAACGCATGCAGGCGCGCTATTTCATAAACAGGAGCCCTGGCAGGAAGCCTTGATCAGGCAGTTGCGAAAAGCCGTGCCTCCGGTGTTCGCGGACAAGTGATGAAGCAACATATTCTGGTGGTTGAAGATAATCAGCCCAGTCGGGAGCTTCTGTGCGACTGGCTGGAAACCAAAGGCTTCGCGGCCGTGCCGGCTGAGAATCTCGGGCAAGCCTTTGCGGTTACCAGAAACCAGCCACTTCACGCTGTTCTGCTAGACGTTCAACTTGGGCCGGAGGACGGCCTTTCGTTCGCCGCGTGGCTGCGCCGGGAACCGAATCTGAAGAACATTCCGATTATCGCCGTGACCGCACACGCCCTGGTGACGGATCACGAGCGGGTCATTCATGCAGGCTGCAATGCATGGGTTCCAAAACCCATCGACTTCGAGCTGCTCCGTGAACGGTTGCAACAGTGGCTGACGGTTGCGAGCATTTTTTCAAAACACTCTCCGTGAGATGCGGCTGACAGGTTCAGAGGGAGGCGGTCGTGCCTATTAAAGTTCTCATCGTGGACGATGACCCGGTTTTGTGCGAATTCATTCAAGAAGTGCTCGCTTCGGAAAACATTCAAGCCCACGTCATTACGGACAGCATGCAGGCGGCCGCCCGCCTCAGAGAGGAAAGATTCGACGCTGTTTTCCTCGACATGAACATGCCCGCACTCGACGGCATCGAACTTGCAAAGCGCATACGATCCTCCGGGTTGAATCAATCTACGCCACTCGTGATGATCACGGGTGAGCAGGACCAAAAGGCAGTGCAGCGAGCCTTCCAAGTCGGCGTAAACCTGTCTCTTTTCAAGCCCGTCGACCGCGTCCGACTAATGCGCTTGCTGAACGCAGCCGACAACTTCATCCAGCATCAGCGCACGCTGGTCACCCGCGTCAAGGTTTCAAAGGGCGTGTCCATCGAATTGGGAGAGCGCCGACTCAGCGGTACCACTCTCGATCTGAGCGTCGGAGGGATGCTTGTACAGTCATCTGCCACGCTCCCAGTAGGATCGTCAGTTCGCGTGGGCCTCAAGCTCCAGCCGGGAAAACCGCCGGTGCAATTTGAAGCCCGCGTAGTTCGCGTGTCCGGGGATGATTGCATGGGCTTGCAAATTGAAAGGAACACAGGGGAAGACCAGGACTTGAAAAATTTCCTTTTGCCGCTGATTCTGACGAAAAACGCGTAGAAGTATTCCTCTGGTTGGGACAACAAGCAGGAATAGAAAAGGCGCGAAGATTGACCAGGTACTCGTCGAATGAACGGGCCCGGCGGAGTATTCGGTCGAATCCTGGACATGCAGGGAATAAAGGTCGCCGTGGATAACCTAAAGGATTACGGAGGTGGCGGTGAGAGTTCTTCTGGTAGAGGAACTCATTTCAGGAACAAGACCAATGGCCCTATAGGCGAAGACCGCGATCGTCGCGGGGAACTGGTTGAACTGGCGGAAAGGAGCGGCCCGCGGCGCCCCCCAGCGAACCTGGAACACGCTCTAGGCGGGGACGCGCTTCCGGGCTGTCAGGACATATGTTCAGGACATATTGACTCGGCCCCCGTGTGGGCATAGCATCCTGCGAGAATGGAGAAGGTATGGGGGGGCGTAACTCGCCCGGTGCCGTCTATTTCGCCCAGGGCTTGCCGCAGCCCCTTGGTCCACCGTCCCCCGAAAGCGGCTGCACCATGCAAACGCGTTACACCATCTCCCCCGGGGGTCAACCGCAACGATGGTTGCGATTTGGTTCCGTTCTTATCTCCTGCGCAGCCATAACCTTGCTCGCGACTGCGTTCGGAGCGCGTCTCTATAGCGGGTCTTTGTCCTCCGTTTTGCTCACCGTCGTTCTCATCGCTCTTTGTACAGCCATCGTCCTGCATGTTCGATTCCTGTTTCTGGCTCGCCGCGAGCACCGAGAGACGGCCAACGCGCTTGATGCTACCGAGCGCGAATACAAGTCCGTCTTCGACAGCACACTGGATGGCATTTTGATTCTCGATGAGCAGGGAGTGTGTCTCGAAGCGAATCCAGCGGCACTTAGGCTATTGGGCGCTGATCACAACGAACTCGTGGCTGCGTCATTTGGGAAGTTCTTCGCTGATTCCGGAGTTTTCGAGCACGCCTGGGGTCGCTTCCTCGACCGCAAGCACGAACACAGCGAGACGCGGATTTTGCGAGCGGATGGCGAGACCATCTTCGTTGAATATACGGCGAAAGCGAACTATCTGCCCGGCCGCCACGTGGCCGTTCTCCGGGACATCTCCAGGAGGAAGCAGGCGGAAGCGGCCTTGCGCGAGAGTGAAGAACGGTTTCAGCAGATGGCCACCAACATCCAGGAGATTTTCTGGATGCTGGAGGCAGAGAACATGAAGGTCCTCTACGTCAACCCAGCGTATGAAACAATCACCGGCCGCTCCCGTGAGTCATTAAAGGAAAATCCCAAATCCTACGAAGAGGCAATACATCCGGAGGACCGCGTCCGCGTTCTTTCCAGGTTGGGCGAATCGCTCGAAACCGGCCAGTTCGACGAGGAGTTCCGCATTGCTAAGCCGGACGGCACAACTCGGTGGGTGTGCGTCCGCGGATTCCCCGTCCGAGATTCCGCCGGAACGGTCCGACGCCTGGTGGGAACGGTCCAGGACATTTCAGCGCGAAAAGCCGCCGAAGAGGAGATAGCTCGGAACCTCGACAGGGCAGAGTCTGCCGGGGCGGAGGCCGACGCGTTTCGCAAGACAACTTTAGCCCTTACGCAGAATCTCAGCATGGACTACGTTCTGGACACCTTGCTGCAGTCTCTGCTGAGACTGGTTCCGTGTGAATCGGCTCGCATCCTGCTGGTGGAGGCCGACACGCATCTCTTCCTTGCACGCGAGGTGCAGGGGTGCGAGACCAATCGTCGCATCCCCAAATGCCCCGCAACCCTTGATGCAAAAGAGAGCGAGTTTCTGATGCACGTTCTCGCCGGCAGGAACAGTCTACTGATCCCGAACACGGCAGTAGCGACGGAATGGGCCGCTTTCAGGGGTTTTTCCAATTTACGCTCATGGTTGTGTGTGCCGCTCGTCGCATCGCAACAGGTCCTCGGACTTCTTTCGCTCGGCGATACTCATGTGCAGACGTTTACCCAGGAACACTTGCGCCTTGCCAAATCACTCGCGATTCCAGCTGCGGTTGCGATTCAGAATGCCCGGCTTTACGAGCAAGCGGAGATCTTTCGTGCGGAACTCGAACAACGCCTGGCCGATTTGGAGCAGGCGCAGAAAGAGCTTCGAGAAGTGCAGCAGGGCAGGGAATTGTCCTAGATATCCTTTGTTTTGCGAGTTCGGCTCCTCTATGCCGTTGTGGAAGGAAAAGGTGTGTTTGCTAAGTAGAGGGAGCTCATCGCCTCGACAGGCGTGGTTCCCCGAAGCATCCATCCTGCCCGGCAGTCCAAAACTTTAGACCTTCAACGAATCGCGCCATCCCCTCGGAGTGACGTTGGTAATACCGGGAATTGCAAAGCCTTTAGATTTGCGGCCAGTTGAGGTACGGATTCGTATTTGATTGCGTAGAACCCCAGCGCGATGGCGGTCTCGACATTCGCAACGCGATCGTCAATGAATAGAGCTTGCTCCGGCTTCACGCGCAGAGCCTCGAGGCACTTAAGAAATATTGCGGGATCAGGCTTGATGAGACCTACTTCCGAGGAAAAGATCAGGTGATCAAACAACTGCGACCATTCCGAAGTTGAACGGATATGTGCAGAGAATCTCAAGTGCAGGTTGGAGAGTAGAGCCGTTTGAAAACCTGCTACTCGCAGAGACCGTGTCCAGGAGAGCAGGGGTTCTTCAAGATTGCTCCATATCTCGATGTCCCACCGCAGTAACTGCTCGAGGGTATGGTTATCGAGATGCGTCTTCGTGTCACTGGCAAAACGGCGCCAATATTCCTTGCCTTCAATATCGTTCTTGTCGTAAGCACCGCGGTGCTGTTCGTAGAGTTGCCAAAAGGTGGGATGATCAACGCCGAAAATCCGGGCGATTCGAGCAATCTCTCCTAGGGAAGGTTTGCGGCAGAGAACCATGCCGTAGTCGAGAATGATGGCACGAAGATCATGGGGTATTGGTTGCATAGGTTGGCGTTGGCCCGGATAGGAATTGTAACTGGGGTGGCCCTCACCAATGCGCGGGAATGTTTAGGTAGGAGGAGTTCAGCGCGGAGACAGACGGACAGCCGAGGAGGCGCAGAGTACGTTCCACATCATCACGCAAAATCTCGAGCGCGCGCGTCACACCCGGCTTTCCAGCAGCAGCCAGGCCGAAAGCATAAGCGCGGCCCAGGAGAACGGCGCGTGCGCCAAGACAAATCGCTTTTACGATATCGCTGCCTCGCCGAACGCCGCCGTCCATGAGGACTTCGGCTTGGCCGTTGACGGCGGCAACCACCTCTGGGAGCACTTTCAAGGTGGCTGGAGCGCCGTCCAGCTGACGTCCACCGTGATTGGAAACGACAATCGCGGCTGCCCCTTCGTCTAAGGCACGTTTGGCATCGTCGGCCGTGAGCACTCCTTTGACGACAATCGGCCCGGTCCACAGGCGCTTGAGCCAGCGAATGTCCTCCCAGGTGACGACAGCATGAGAAAGTGCAGCGGTAACGTCGATGAGGGACATGGGTCCTTTACCTGGAATAACGATGTTCTCTAGTTTTGGCACGCCCCCATCAAGAAGAAAAGATACGAGCCAGCCGGGATGTCGAAACATCTGTGGCAGGAAAGGCAATTTGGAAAACAAAGTGCCCCCCAAGAGTTCCTTCATTCCGTTGCGCGGATCGCGCTCGCGCATTCCCGCCACGGGAGTGTCGATGGTAACGACCAGTGCCGAGAATCCAGCGCGCCGAGCACGATCAATGGCCCCTTCAGCAACCTCGCGCCCACCCACGAGGTAGAGTTGATACCAGACGGGTCCTTTTGAAGCGGCCCGGACATTTTCCAGTTTGTGACCAGAAATGGTGGATAAAGTGTAGGTAAGGCCAGCTTCCTCCGCTGCGGCTGCCGCGGCGACCTCTCCGCCGGGATGCATCAATCTACTGTAGCCAATGGGAGCTAAAATCGCGGGGAAGGCTAAATCGGCGGAGAGAACCCGAGTGCGGAGGTCACAATGGGGAACGGCAACAGCTTGCCGAGGGCGAAAGGTGAGGTCATCGAACACCCGGCAGTTTTCGCGCAGAGTGACTTCACTCTCGGCGCCGCCATCAAGATAGTCGAAGACAACTTTAGGAAGACGGCCCTCGGCCAGATGGCGGAGGTCGTGGATATTGACGACCCGCGGAGAGGCCAATGAGCGTGGTGTATTACGCACGTTGCCCCGGATTTCTTGTCAGGACCCGCAGTCTCATGGAGGACCTAGTTCAGCGTGAAGAGGCGGATTGCGTTGCCGCACCGCCTTTACCCATATAATTGCCATAGCCCACAATCACCGTGGAGCCCACCAGCACCAAGAGACTCAGAGCAACGAGTAATTTCGTGCGCGTGCCGGCGCCTTTCCATTCTTTAAGGGCAATTCCCCACAAAGTGCTGAAGATAATGATGCTGGCCATATGCAGAGTCCAGCTAGAAAACTTGAAGCGACCCATCTGCGTTTCGCCCATAGTGTAGAAGAAAAACTGAAAATACCAGGTCGTTCCCGCCAATGCTGAAAAGAGGTAGTTCCATAGCATCGGCGCTCTTGGTTGATTCGGCGCGCCCGCAGAAATCGCGCCGGCTAGAGCCATTCGCTCACCAGGGGCATCCGTGACAGATTCGCGGATGGGCTCCTTCGTTCGATGGGGACCGCCCTCGCGGATTTTTGGGGAAAAGTATTGATAACCCGTGTGGTTCCCTACATTGAGGATCACACACCAAATGAAGTTTGTGGTGAATCCGCCGAGCAGTACGACGATTAGTGCCGGGAGCCCTTGCCAAATTGGCGAAGTGCCGTACTTCACAGAAAGGGCTTTGATGGGATCGCCTGCCGCGAGGCCATAAGCGAAGCAGGCACTCATGATTCCGGAGAAGGTTGCGACCACCAGGCCGCGTTTTAGATCAAACTCCTTGATGGAGGCGCGCTTCTGCTCCGTGGACATCTCCTTCTCTTTCGACATTCCCGCCGCTCCGGCAAAAATGATGCCAAGGAGGCAGACCACCACCCCCACCAGGATGATCCGGCCTGAGGAGGTGCCCATTACCTCGGACCTGAATTCGCCGCGGAAAATAGGCGGCATCAAGGTCCCGAAAACGGCGGTGTAGCCGAGCGCGACAGCCATACCGAGGGACATGCCGAGATAGCGCATGGTGAGGCCGAAAGTAAGACCGCCCAGGCCCCAGAGGGCCCCGAATGTGTAGGCCCAGAAGAGGCTGCTCGCGGGAGTCTCATGAAGGACTTGAGCCACACTGCGCGTCATCAGCAAGGCCAAGAACCAGGGCGCGATTATCCAGCTGAAGAAACCACCGACCAACCAATAGGTTTCCCAAGACCAGCTTTTCACTCGGCGGTAGGGAACGTAAAAGCTCGCCGACGCCAAGCCACCAAGCCAGTGCAAGAACACGCCCAGGACGGGATTCGGTGCGAGCAAAGGGTCCTCTTTTCTTTCTTGAGCGAATCCGAGCGAGACGCCGGACCCCCCAAGAAAACCCTGCTACGAAAAGGGAGGCACGGCGACACGCGACTGTAGTGCCAGCGAGGGGAGCTGTCAATACAAAAGGAATATCTGTATTGAAACTCGGCGTTGAGGATATAATTCTTTTCCGGAGCTTCTCGCGTCGAGGCAAATCACCATGGGCAAATCCTTTCCTAGCCGGCTGTACCTGATTCCCGTTCTGTCCAAAGCACTCGACGTTCTGGAATTGCTGCAGAAGGAGAATAGTCCGAGGACGCTCGAAGAAATCTATCAACGAACAAGGATTTCCAAAACGACCGTATACCGGATTCTAAAGACGCTCGTTCACCGCGGCTACCTGGCGCATTCAGAAAATGGGCTGTATCGAATGGTGGCCCGGCCTAGGAAAGTTCGGTTTGGCTTCGGAGGCGAATCATCCGAGATGCCCTTCTCGGAAGGAGTGCGGGAAAGTCTGCAAGCGGCGGCCAATTCGGCGGGGGTAGATCTGCTGGTTTTGGACAACCATTATGATGCCGAGACAGCGGTACGAAATGCCGAGGAATTTGTCCGACAGCAGGTTGATCTAGTCATCGAATTCCAGATTGATCAGCGAATCGCGCCGGCCATCGCTGACAAAATCAGTGGAGCAGGGATTCCGTTGATCGCGGTAGACATTCCCCATCCGCACGCCACTTACTTCGGGGTAGACAATTACCGGGTCGGATTTGAGGCGGGGCAGTATTTAGCCCATTTTGCCAAGAGTCACTGGGGCGGGGAAGTGAGCCGGGTGCTTGGACTGGGGATTGAAGAGGCCGGGCCACTGGTGCAAAGCAGGATCACCGGCGCCTTCGCGGGCGTGCGCTCGCGACTTCCCGGCTTAAAGGATGACGCTTACGTGTTGATGGACGGAGAAGGATTGCGGGAGAAAAGCTGGCGGCAGGTGCAAGACTTCCTTCGTCGGCATTCGAAAAAACGCGGGCTGTTGATCGCAGCAGCCACCGATACCAGCGGGCTGGGAGCTCTGCAGGCGGTGAGAGAAATGAAGAGAGAGAAAGACGTGGTGATCGTCGGCCAGGATTGCATCCATGAGGCCCTCGACGAGATGAAGACTCCCGGGACACCCTACATTGCTTCCGTATCACACGAAGCAGGGAGCTACGGTCCGCGATTGATTCAATTGGGATTGGGAATCCTAAACGGGCAAACCGTGCCGCCTTACAATTACATTGCGCACAAGCTAGTGACGGCCACGTCGTTGGCGAAAAGAGCTCGCGCGGCCAGCTGACATTCGCTGGCGAAGCGGCACAAAGCGCAGGAATGCGTCTGCCCGATTCTAGGCCACTGCGAAAGAGGACAGCGCCAAGATGTGCATTATTCCTCTATTGAAAGAATTAACCTATTGCAGTCTTTCTTCCCAGAGCGTATCGTCGAGAACGCTCCTGGTGGTGGAAACCTGAATTAGCCGGGCAACTTGCTGGGGTGGAAGCCGACGATGGTTTTTCCCATGAAGTCCAAAGAGAAACTACGATACCTGGACGATCGCTGGGACGAGCAGGTTGCCAAGAGTCTGGATGAGGCGGAGTTGCTCCGGTATCGGTCCAACTTATTGGGATCCGATCTGCGCATAACGAATTTTGGCGGCGGGAACACCAGCTCCAAAATTGAAGGGAAAGACCCGCTTGACGGAAACAAAGCAACCGTCTTGTGGATTAAAGGAAGCGGCGGAGATATCGGAAGCATTCAGAGGAAAGGGTTCGCGACCTTATATCTCGACAAGCTGCATGCGGCGGCCAAGCGCTACCGCGGCGTGGAATTTGAAGATGAGATGGTGGAGATGTACCCGTTGTGCGCATTTGGGAACAACACCGTGGCGGCCTCGATAGATACCCCTCTTCATGGATTCCTTGCATTTGAACATATTGACCACTTGCACCCGGACTGGGGAATTGCTTTGGCGGCGGCGGCGAATGGGCGCGAGAAAATGGAGGAGTTCAATCGGAGGTTTGGACACCGGTTGATCTGGCTGCCGTGGCAACGGCCGGGATTCGAACTGGCGATGATGTTGCGCGAGGCAGTCAGCGCCAGCAAGGCATGCGATGGAATTGTCTTGGGCGGGCATGGTCTGTTTACCTGGGGAGAGACGCAGAGAGAATGCTATTCGAACACGCTGACGATTATTGATCAGCTGGGCCAGTTCGTCGTCGAGCACGTCGAAGAAAAGGGAAGCAAGGTCTTCGGCGGCGCGCTCACGACCACGCTTGAGAATCAGCCCGAATTGGCGATAGACATTTTTCCGTTCATCCGAGGACGCGTCTCCAGCCGGCAACGCATGATCGGTAGTTTTAGCAGCAGCGCAGAGGTCTTGCGATTCGTCAATTCACGGGATGCGCAGAAGCTGGCGCACTTGGGGACAAGCTGCCCCGATCATTTCATTCGAACGAAAATTCGGCCGCTGTTCGTGGCTTGGGAGCCTTCGAGCAACCTGAGTGGATTGCGCGATAAGTTCGACAGAGTCCTGAAGGTCTACCGGGAAGAGTACCAGCAGTATTACGACTCTTTTGCGCTGCCCGATTCACCCAAAATGCGGGATGCGAATCCCACGGTAGTGTTGATTCCAGGCATGGGGATGTTCAGTTTTGGCAAGAACAAGACGGAAGCGAGAATCACCGGAGAGTTTTATACCAATGCCATTCACGTCATGGAGGGAGCGACAGCCTTAGGGACCGGGAAGACTCACGAAGTGCTGCCGCAAGCCGGGCCTGCGGCAAAAACGGGGGCCTTTACCGTCCACCGGAACTATGTTGCGCTGCCGCCATCGGAGGCTTTTCGGATCGAATACTGGCAGCTGGAGGAAGCAAAAATCCGCCGCCAACCACCTGAGAAGGACCTGAGCAGGCGCGTTGTCGTGGTGGTGGGAGGCGGCAATGGAGTGGGCCAGGCGACAGCCAGGCAAGCCGCGGAACGTGGAGCGCACGTAGTCGTTGCGGACCGCGATATGGAGGCGGCGGCGAAAACGGCAGCAGAAGTGGAGAAAATTGCGAGCAAGGAAGCAGCCACGGTTGTGGCCATCGATATCCGGGATCGTGAGGCGATCCGCAAAGCTTTGCGGGAAGTGATCGCCATGTATGGCGGCATCGACATCCTAATCAATACGGCAGCGGTATTCCCATCATCGCCGGACGGCGTTATTCATGATGGGCAATGGGGCACGACGCTGGACATCAATGTGACTGCAAATCATCGTTTGGCGGACGAGCTTGCCAGGATTCTCTCTGAGCAGAATCTGGACGGAAGCATCGTGCTCACGAGTTCCGCCAATGCAGTGGTGGCCAAGCGCGGGAGTGAAGCCTATGACGTGAGCAAAGCCGCGCTCAGCCATCTTGTACGCGAACTGGCCGTATCCCTCGCGCCAAAGGTCCGGGTGAACGGAATCAGCCCCGCGACGGTGGTAAAGGGTTCGACGATGTTTCCGCGCGACCGGGTGATTCAATCGCTTACGAAATATGAAATCAACTTTGACCCCCGGGCCACGGATGAACAACTGCGCGGACTGCTGGCGGAGTTTTACGCCAGGCGGACGCTCACGCATCAGCCTATCGACCCGGAAGATTGTGCGGCAGCAATTTTATTTCTGGCGGGGCCGGAGTCTCGCTGCACGACAGGCCATTTGATACCCGTGGATGGCGGTCTTACGGAAGCCTTTCTGAGGTAGGGTAGTTGTCCCCCGGAAGCCGGGGCGGATGCGGCTCTAGAGATCGAGAGCAATCACGATGGAGTCGTCGGCGAAGAGAGCAGCTCTTGTTGCGGTGGATTTGGGCGCACAGAGTTGTCGTGTATCACTTCTAAGATGGAAACAAGGCCAGTCGCAGCTTCGTGTTATTCATCGTTTCCCGAATGCCCCCACCGCCCGAGAGGAAGGGCTTCGCTGGGACATCGGCCGGATTTTTGACGGGGTTAAGGATGGGCTGCGTTTGTGCGCGGAGGCAGCGCCCGAGGGAATCGCGTCGGTTGGCGTGGACGGGTGGGCGGTCGACTATGTTCGCCTGGATGGGAACGGGGACGCCATCGCCGATCCTTTCTGCTACCGGGATGAACGAACACAGGAGGCCGAAAAAAAAGTCCACCAAATTATCCCTCCGTCGCGGCTCTATCGATTGACGGGTATTCAGTTGCTTGGGTTGAACACCATTTATCAGCTTTACGCAGATAAACTGGCGGGGAGGAATTCGACATCAGCGTGGATCAACCTGCCGGAATATGTGACCTTTCGCCTGGGCGGACGACGCGTCGCGGAATACACAAATGCCACGCACACTCAGCTTGTGCGCTTGGGCGGCCAGGAGTGGTCGGAGGAGATCTTTCAAGGAATAGGGTTGGATATTTCGGCGGCGCCAAAGATCGTGCCCACCGGTTCAATCGTCGGTAGTATCGGCGGGGATCTCAGCAATCTCCTGGCCCTTCGCAACACTAAATTGATCGTTCCTGCATGCCATGACACGGCATCTGCGATCGCGGCGATTCCCGCGAGCGGAGAGGATTGGGCCTTCATCAGCTCCGGCACCTGGTCTCTCGTGGGAACAGTTCTCTCATCTCCGTGCGTGAGTGAAGAAGCGCGAAGAATGAATTTTACAAACCTCGGAGGCGCGGGGAGATCCATCTGCTTTCTGAAAAATGTGAATGGGATGTGGCTGCTGCGCCAATGCATGGATGAATGGGAAGGGCGCGGGACGACCGTGTCGGTGAATGAGTTGGTGCCCGAGTGCGAAGGGCTTCCTCGGCCGGAGTTCTTGATCGATGTCGACGATCCGCCGTTGACCCTTCCTGGTGATATGCTCGGAAAGATCAATAGACAACTCCAACGCCGAGGGCGCCCCGCATTTTCAACGGAAAGCCGCGATATTCCGCTCATCGCAAACATGATATTTCACAGCATGGCCGAGCGCTACGGAGAGGTGCTCGGATCGATTGCCGCGATTACGGGGAAGAGACTAAAGCGTTTGTTTATCGTGGGTGGGGGAAGCAAGAACACTTTGTTGAATCGTCTAACGGCGGAGCGGACCGGGCTGGAGGTAGTGCGGGGGTCGAGCGAGTCCACGACTTTAGGTAATTTTGCCATCCAGATGGCGGTGCTCGAGGGAAGCGGGAATGACACAACCGGGGTGGCCGCCTCGGCAGTGGCTCACTGGGCTGAGGAATTAGCCGAGCCGGTGTTCGAAGCTCAACAATCGAGAAACGGTGTGAGAAAAGTTTCAATGGAAGGCCAGGGATTCGCGGGCACGGGTTGGGGTCACGATGAAGACTAGGCAGACCGAGGCGGTTTGGAAGGCGCTCGACAATCTCCGAATCGAGCTACCTTCATGGGGATTTGCGAACACCGGCACACGCTTTGGCAAGTTCATCCAGCTCGCCGCCGCCAGCACGATCGAAGAAAAGTTCAGCGACGCCGCTCAGGTGCAGGCCTTGACTGGGGCCTGCCCCACCCTGGCACTGCACGTTCAGTGGGACCTCCCGAATGGGTTGCAAGACGCCAGCAAAGTGAAAGACTTGGCAAAGAAACATGGTGTGAAGCCTGGTTCGATCAATCCGAACGTGTTTCAGGACCAGGAATATAAATATGGATCGGTTGGAAATCCCGACGCATCGATTCGCCGCAAAGCTCTAAACCATATTCTCGATTGCGTCAGAATCGCGGAAGCGCTCGGTTCGAGGGACATCTCGCCGTGGTTTGCGGACGGTTCCAACTATCCCGGAACGCAGAGCATTCGAAAGCGAATCGGCTATTTTGAAGAAGGGTTGCAGGAAGTGCATGCGGCGCTCCGGCCCGGCCAGAGACTGCTGGTCGAATACAAGCCGTTCGAGCCGGCGTTCTATCACACGGATATTGCGGATTGGGGCATGGCTCTGCTTTTGGCCAAAGCTGCTGGCCCGCAGGCGTACGTGCTCGTAGATACGGGGCATCACTATCAGGCGCAGAATATCGAGCAGATTGTAGCGTGGCTGCTGCATCACCAGGCCATCGGAGGGTTTCATTTCAACGATCGCCGCTACGCCGACGACGATCTCACACTTGGTTCCATCGATCCTTATCAAGTGTTCCGCATTTTCCACGAGATACTCGCGTTCGAAGCAGAAAATGGCGCGGCAACAGATATCGCTTTCATGGTGGACCAGAGCCACAACCTCAAAGGAAAAATCGAAGCGATGATCCAGACGGTGTGCACTGCCCAAGAGCTATACGTGAAGGCGGCCAGTGTGGACCACTCGAGACTCCCGGGACTACAACAGAGTTGTTCACTTCTAGATGCGGAGGAATGTCTACGGGGAGCCTTCTGGATGGATGTGCGGCCCACCATCGCCGAGTGGCGGAAATCCAAAGGCTTGCCCGAAGATCCCATGAAGGCCTTTCGAGAGAGCGGTTACCTGGAGCGCGTCACGCGCGAGCGCCGGGACCGTCACACCGGCACAACGGCGTCCTACGCCTAATTAAGGCACCTTCCTTAGCTGACCCCCGATAGCGGTGTCCAATTCCGATAGGGAAACCATGCCGGTGTTAATTTCAATAGGTAAACAAATTCATTTTCTTATTGACAGCATCCAAATTTTGCCGTTACAGTGCGGGCCATGGTGTGGGCCATCTGGTGTCCTCTCGGCAGCTAGACCGCCGGCGACACATTCATTCATAACTTTGCGGATGTTCATGAGTCGAGGATGGGAGTAGTGCCGTTCATTTTAGGAATGCCCGCGGCCCGGTCGATGGTGCGCAGGAGGGGATTGTTCGGTTGGGGTGAGTGCGAAGACGAAAATCTGGAGGGCGAAATGAAACTGCCAAGTCTTCTGCTGTTGGTCATTTTGAGTATGGGGACTGCAGGATCGGTGAATGGCCAGGGTGGCGCTTACGGTACGATTCTCGGAACCGTCACGGACACTTCCGGGGCCGTGGTGATCAAGGCCAGCGTAGATATTACGAATATGAGTACAAGCGTAACGAAACATACGGAAAGCACCTCCGGCGGTGATTACACCGTTCCCTACCTGCAGCCCGGAATATATCGAGTTTCCATCCAAGCCCCTGGTTTTCAGAAATCGGTGACCGATAACGTAAGTCTGGTCGTCGGCCAGGAGGTCCGGGTCGACGTGGCCATGAAGCCGGGCGCGGTCACGCAGAGCGTGGAGGTTCAGGCCAGCGCACTGGCCTTGGATACAGACAGCTCCGCGGTTTCGCAGATCGTGACTCAGAGGCAAGTCGAGGAGTTGCCGCTAAACGGACGCAACTTCCTCAATTTGCTTTTTATCGGAGCAGGAGCGGTTCAAACCGTCGGTGAACAGGGCCAAATGCGGCAAGGAGCTGGAAACGCTATCAGTATCAACGGTGGCCGGCCGGAGTCGAACAACTACACGCTGGACGGCCTCACCAACACCGATACCGCACTCAACACCCCTGCCGTGATTTTGTCTCAGGACGCCATCCAGGAGTTCAAGGTCGCGAGCGAAACCTATTCCGCAGAATACGGCTACAGCGCCAACCAGGTGAACATCATCAGCAAAGGCGGCGGCAATCAACTGCACGGCAGCGCCTTCGAATTTCTCAGAAATGATGCGCTTGACGCTTTTACTCCCACGCCATTTCAAGTCACGCCCGAGAAGCCCGTCTTGCGCCAGAACCAATTCGGATTTGTGGCGGATGGGCCGGTGTACTTGCCCAGAGTCTATGATGGCCGGAACAAGACGTTTTGGCTTGCCAACTATGAGGGCTGGCGAATCCGCAATGGTTATATCCAAACCGACATTGTTCCAACCGCAGCCGAGATTGCAGGCGACTTTTCCGGGCTGAGCCTGCCGGCCTACGGGTCAGCAGCATGCACGGCAGGCTATTCAGCCGCAACGCCTCTACCTTGCATGCCGATTGACCCCCAGACCGGAAATCCCTTTCCCGGCAACGTGATTCCCTCGACCATGTTTTCGCGCCTTGCCAAGGTGGCCTTGGCGGGGGGCGTGTTTGTGGCTCCGACGCCCGCGTGCGTGAGTAACCCCACCGGGTGTGCGGGCGGAAACTACCAACTGGTCAGAACGCTCCCAAACACCACCAATCAACAGACCTACAAGCTTGACCAGAGCCTTGGCCGTCTAGGGTCCACTTTCTTCCGTTACACCAAGTCCAGTTTCAACAATACGAATCCTCAAAACCTGTCGCCGGACTTCAGCTTGAATCAATTTGCGGAGGATACCACCAGCTGGATGATTTCCCATACCATTACCCTGGGGCAAAGCAACGTCAACAATTTCCGATTCGGATTTTTGCACGCGACTGCCATTCAAGGTGCGCCAGCCTCGTCGGATTCGCAGATCGCAGGTCTCGGCCTCACTGGTGTCTTCACCACGCTCCCAAGCTATGCCCGGGGGTTCCCGACGATCTCCCTCCCACTGTTGGGCACTTACGGCAGCCCCGGCAATAACCCGACCACCAGCGACATTCCTACATGGGAATTCGCCGATTCCGTCAGCATGGTTCGCGGCCGGCACACCTTCAGCGCTGGTTTTGACTATCGCCGATTTGTACAGAAAAGAGATCTTTCCACGAATTTCCTTGGCGGATATTCCTACGCAAATAACCTCATCGTGAACAACAGCCCGAAGGGCAGCTGCGCGACCCCCTCGGGGTTGTGCGGCACGGGAAATGCGGTAGCCGACTTCTTGCTCGGATATTACAGCGGAGCCAACACTTTTCAGCCCGGTCCATTCAGCGATCCGAAGACGGCCGGCAACTTGAACCAATACCACTTCATGTACTTTGCTCCCTATGTCCAAGACGACTGGAAAGTGAACAACCGCTTGACTCTAAATCTTGGGCTGCGTTGGGATTACCGGGCGATTCCCTATGAGCAGAGCGATAAAATGTTCTGGATTGACGACAGCAACACAACCGGTGGAGGACTGTGTTTTGCGGATAAAATACTGGCAACCAACGGAGTTGCTCCCGCCGGAAACGGTTTTTACCGTTATTGCGGTCGGCCGAATCCTGCCGATGGTTCAAAGACCCCCTTCGCTCCGCGACTTGGTTTTGCGTGGAGGCCATTTGGCGGAAACAAGACGGTAGTTCGCGGTGGGTACGGCATATTTTGGGATTCCTCGCTAACGCGTGAGATCGATGACTCAGGTGACTTGTACCCGTTTGTCGAACGCACATCCCTGAATCCTACTTCGCAGCCGCCGGCCGTCGCTCCGAAAACGACCGATCAATTGTTTCCCGCTCAGACAACCATCGTGCCCGTCAGCGCTCCAAACAGCCAATTTGTGGCGGTTATCATCTCCGACCACCCGAGAAACCCCTATGTGCAACAGTACACCATCTCGCTACAGCGAGAATTGGCTGCCAATACGACGCTGGAAGTAAACTACGTCGGCAATCGCGGCCTCCATTTGCTCGATCGCATCTACTTAAACCGCCCAAATTCGATTCCGGCAGCCACGCTGCCCACTTGCCAAGCGGCATTCGCGGCTTCCGACGCCGCAACCCTATTTGCCAACAATTGCAATTTCTTCCAGCGCTTTCCTCTTCCGAACTTTTCTTTCCCCGGACCGCTCAACAGTTCCTGGACCGGCCATTCCAACTACAATGCCGGCAATGTGAAGCTGGAGCGTCGTGGCAAGGATCTCGCGCTGTTAGCCGTGTATACCTGGGCGAAGAGCCTGGATGACAAGTCCGCACCGGCAGGCATCGGTTCTGCTGGGGCGGGATTCGCCGGCCATATGGACGATCGCAATCCGCAGCTCGATTACGGACCTTCGGATTTCAATGTCAAACATCGCTTCGTGAACAGCATGATTTACAGTCTGCCCGTGGGGCACGGCAAACGGTTCTTGGGCAATTTGAACAAGGCCGGCGAGCTGGTGCTTGGCGGGTGGCAACTGAGCGCGGTAACTACTTTTCAAACCGGCTTTCCCTTTTCCGTGACGGCCCCCGATCCCGGCTTCGCACAGGCCAGTTTTGGTCAACGTGCCAATCTGGTAGGCAGTCCGGGCGTCAGCAACAAAAGTGTCAACGGATGGTTCAACACTTCTGCGTTTGCCGGACCCGCCTTTGGCACTTACGGGAATTTGGGGCGCAACACGCTGACTCAGCCGGGAATCAACAACTGGGATGTCGGATTGGCCAAAACGTTCCGGTTCTCCGAGCGTGTCGGCTTCCAGTTCCGAATGGAAACTTTCAATACCTTCAACCACACCCAGTACGGGATCGACCCGACTGCTGCCGCATCCGGGGGACCAGGTCAAAGCGCAGTGGACGGAAATCTCGCCGACTTTGGACCAGGCACTAACAATAATTTCGGAAAGATCTTGAGCGCTCGTCCTGGTCGCATCCTGCAACTGGGAGCGAAAGTCACATTCTGAGACGCATCGACAAAGTCGTCTAGGCGGACCTCTTTGAGCGCGCACCCCACCTGGCTAACCAGCGATTGTCCCGGCGGACGCTCGTAGAGGGAACAGCGGTTTCTTCCCAGAGGGCAGGAGGTGAATCGGCGGAACCGCTGTTCCGCTGGATGAAATGAAATTAGATGAATCTAGCCACAGCGACCGTGAGCGCGGATTTGCTTTGGCGCTCGAACCTTTGTTGAACTATGGTATGGAAATGCACCGTTCAGCCATGAAGCACGCGCTCCCAATGGCCGCTCTCGCGTCACTTCTAAGCGTTTATGCCTCCGCGCAATCCACCGACACTAGCTTGGTCGAGAGGTACGAAGAAGAGGGACAACGGGCCCTGGCCGAGGGACGTTACGCCGAAGCCGAAAGGGCCTACGAGAAACTGCGCGAAATGGAGCCGGGAACCGCCGAAGTGCGTGCAAATTTGGGGCTGATCTATTTCGAAGAACGAAAATTCGAGTTAGCAGTGACAGAATTACGCCGAGCCTTAAAACTCAAGCCGGGCCTTACAAAAACAGAAGCCCTGCTGTCGATAGCGCTCTCTGAAGTCGGCCAGTACAAGGAAGCTGTGCGCGGATTGGAAAAAGGGTTTCATCATTCGACAGATCCGGAGTTGAGGCGAATGTCTGGCCTGCAGCTCGAGAGAGCTTACGCCAATTTGAGACAGAACTCTAAGTCTGTCGAAGTGGGCTTGGAGTTGGCACGACTCTTTCCCGATGACCCGGAGGTGCTTTACTACAACGGGAAAATTTTCGGGAATTATGCGTTTCTCAGCATGAAGAAGCTCTCAGAGGTGGCTCCCAATTCGATATGGAGGTATCAGTCGGCGGCCGAGGCTTTTCAAGCCCAGGGCAGTTATGATGCTGCAATTGCCGGATACCGCTCGGTGCTTGAAATGGATCACCGGCGACCCGGAATCCATTACCGATTGGGACAAGCGCTGCTGTCTCGTTCTCGGCAGACGGGCTCGGCGGACGACCTGGCCCAGGCATTGATCGAATTTCAGCAGGAACTTCATTTTGATCCGAGCAATGCCAACGCTGCGTACGAGCTGGGAGAAGCTTACCGGCGGTCGGCGCGTATGGAAGGCGCGCAACAATTTTTTGAAAGGGCGATAAAGTATTACCCCGACTTTGAAGAAGCCCTGGTGGGGTTGGCGTCGATACTCTTAGAAGTCAACAAGCCAGAACTTGCCTTAACTCACCTCCAGAAAGCGGTAACCCTCGATCCCGAGGACGAAGTGGCATGGTACCGCCTCTCCCGAGCTCAGAAACTGCTTGGGAATGCTGCGCTCCAACAGAAGGCGCTCGCGGAATTTCAACGGTTACATCAGAAAAAACTTCAACAAGCAGGTGTCCGGGAGCCGAAATCACCAAGTGAAGTCAGCAAGCAAGTAATCGAGCCGGGCGCCGAGCCATAGAGCGAGGAAACGCGGGACAACGCAACAGGAGGCCACAGGTTATGGGAGGGTGTTCTTTGAATCAAAACCGGCCGGCAATGAATCTTTTCCCATCGATCCGTCGTCTCGGAATTCTTTTGGTCCTCGCAATGTTGTCCCAGCAAGCCGGATTGGGGCAATCGGTTTCCATGAAACCTATGCAACTCAAATGCGATTCGCTAGTGAACCCGCTGGGAATCGATTCCAAACATCCGGTGCTTTCCTGGCAGCTGCGGGATGAGCGATACGGAGCGCGGCAGACGGCTTATGAAATTCAAGTTGCTTCGAACTCCGCGCTTCTTGCCGCGGGCAAGTCCGATGTGTGGGACAGCGGCAGGGTCGAATCCGATCAATCGGCAGGTGTCAGCTACGCAGGTCCGGCATTGCTTCCGGAGAAGCGATACTTCTGGCGTGTAAAAGTCTGGGACAAGGACGGCAAGCCCTATCCAGCAAGCGACCGAAGCTGGTGGGAAACCGGGCTTCTGGAAGCTAAGGAATGGCGCGGCAAGTGGATCGGAAGGGAAGAGCACGAGCACGAGCGCGTACGCGAAGCCGACGCGGCCTGGGTTAGCAATCCCAAGGTAGAGAACTTCCAAGCTTCCGGTGACACGCACCACGATTTCCGTCTGGTCTTCGAGGTTCCGAAGACCGTGAAGATCGCGGATCTTTTTGTGACCGGCGAGAACACCGCCGCCGCCTGGTTGAATGGGAAGCAAGTCTTGAACGCCGATCCGCTGCCGCCGTGGGGACAAATGCCGTGGCTGCATTACGTACGGAAAAACATCACTCGGGAGATTAGATCGGGGAAAAACCTCCTCGGGATCGAAGTGACTCGCTATGCCCCCCGGAACCAGCGAGCGCAACCTGCTAGCGGCCAGACGCCCATGAGCGCCACACTGTACATCGAAATGACGGATGGCTCCGTCGAAGTATTCGCAACAGGAGGGAAGGGCTGGAAGTCGGCGCTAGACGCGACGGGCGAATGGTTTACACCGCAACTCGATGATAGTTCCTGGGCTGAGGCTGAGCTTTACGTCCCGCCGCCGTCAAATTTTGGTCTTACAAAACTGGGAAAGCCGTGGAACACAGGTCCGGTTGAAATTCTGCGTCGAAGTTTTCAGGTGGACAAGCCGGCTAAATCGGTGCGTCTCTATGCGACAGCTTTGGGGGCGTACAAATTTCACGTCAATGGCAAGCCGGTCGGCGATCAAATTCTTTCGCCCGGCTGGATGGATTTCCGTCAACACGTTGCCTATCAGGTGCACGACGTTACCGGCGAGGTTACCACCGGGAAGAACGCCATCGCTGCGTTTCTCGCGCCAGGCTGGTATACCACGCCCCTTCAGTGGTTCGGGCAGGGTTACAACTACGGAACTACGCCCCCCTCTCTGAAGGCGCAATTGCGGATCGAGTATCCCGATGGGTCCGTCGAATGGGTGGTCACGGACGAGTCCTGGAAAGCTGACCTCTCTCCCGTCTTATTTGCGGAGATTTACGATGGCGAAACCTACGATAGCCGCCGCGTGCAACCGCGCTGGGATAGTGCGGCGTTTGACGATTCACACTGGGAAGTGGCCCAAGAAATCCATCCGCTAGAGCCGGAAATCGTCTCGCAATACTTTCAGCCCATCCGCCAGGAGAAAATCCTCACTGCCAAAGTGATCACCAACCCGAAGCCCGGCGTCTTCATTTTTGATTTTGGCCAGAATCTCAGCGGTGTGCCGCGGCTGCGCGTCGAGGGTCCTCGAGGAACGGACATCCAGTTGCGATTCGCGGAGGTTTTGAACCCCGATGGGACGATGTATGTGGAGAACCTGCGCACGGCCAAAGCCACCGACCACTTCATCACCCGAGGGAAAGGAATCGAACAGTATCAGCCGTCCTTTACATTTCATGGATTCCGCTACGTGGAGATCACCGGCTTTCCGGGTAAACCAACGGCGGAGGCGGTGAAGGCTGTCGCTTTTCACACCGACGCCCCTTTTACCATACGGCTGCGCACCGGAAGCTCAATGGTGAATCAGCTCTGGAGCAACATCCTTTGGGGACAGCGCTCGAATTTTGTAGGCGTTCCCACGGATTGCCCGCAGCGCGATGAACGATTGGGATGGACCGCCGATGCCCAAGTGTTCTGGCGCGCGGCCTCCTACAATATGGATTTGACCGCCTTTTCCCGAAAATTCGGAATCGACCTGCTTGGCACACAAGTGGGCTCGGACATGTATGGCATCTTTGCTCCGGGCACAATCTCCCCTAACCCAGGTTTTGGCGCCGGATGGAGCGACGCTGGCGTGATCATTCCATGGACATCTTGGAATCAGACGGGGGACAAGTCCATCATCGAAGAAAACTGGCGCGGTATGGAAAAGTATCTCACCGCCATCGAGAGCGCCAACCCGGACTATTTGTGGAAGAAGAACTACGGAATCCCATTCGGCGATTGGCTGTCACCAGAGGGCCCGACTCCCGAAGACATCGTGGCCACCGCTTATTGGGCCTATGACGTGACGCTTATGAAGCAGATGGCGCACGCGCTAGGCAAGGATGCGGAGGAGAAGAAGTACCGAGAAGTCTTTGAGAAAATCAAAGACTCTTTTAACAAGGCCTACGTGCGGGCAGACGGCTTTGTGGGCGGTGTGCCTCCTCCGCCCGTCTTCGCCTCCGGTACTGCTACAAAACTCAGCGATAAGCCGGTGGATACGCAGACCGGATATGTCCTCGCTCTAAAGATGAATCTCTTGCCGGATTCCATGCGCAGCGCTGCCGCTCAGAAGTTGGTAGACAAAATCGCGGCGAATCACGGACGTCTGGCCACCGGTTTTCTCGGTACTCCCTACTTGCTGGAGTCGCTGGCGGATACCGGCCACACGGATGTGGCATATCGATTGTTGTTGAGCACGGAGTATCCATCCTGGGGATATCTGGTGGGGCACGGTGCCACCACGATGTGGGAGCGTTGGAACGGGGATCAGATGCGCGGCGATCCCAGCATGAATTCCTACAATCACTATGCCTACGGGGCAGTGGCGGACTGGATCTACCGTTATGCCGCCGGCATTGATACCACCGTATCAGATCCCGGCTTTCACACCATTTATCTCCATCCGAATTTCGACTCGCAGCTGGGGAGCGTGGAACTTGAATATCAGTCCCACTTTGGGCCGATTCGATCCGCATGGTCGGCCAGCGGCACTCAAGCGGATTGGAAGATCACTCTCCCTCCCAACACAAAAGGAGTCTTGCCGATTTCATCCGAGATAGTCAGCCGCTGGACTCTCGATGGCGACCCGATTTTGCGGAATTCGAAAGTGAAGGCAATCGGCAAGCAAGGGGCGGAAGAAGTGTTCGAAGTTCCGGCAGGAACCTACGCCTTTAAGGTGAAATTAGTACAGCCTTGAACGCCCCGGAGAGATGCAGGCTAAGCCATATCAAGAGGCGTGGGTTCACTAGGCAACTCTCTGCTGCCGTTGAACCCGGTATTCATTAGAAACAAGCGAGGTGATTCATGCGCAGGACTTGGAATTTGGTGAAACTGGGTTCACTGCTTCTCATATTGACAGTTTTTCTGATGCTTCGCGCGCATGGGCAGTCCTCCCGCGACGCACTCGAGAGTGGGTTCCTGAACCCTCCGGATTCCGCAAAGCCCCGCGTCTGGTGGCACTGGATGAACGGGAACATAACTAAGGAAGGGATCAAGCTCGACCTTGAGTGGATGAAGCGCGTGGGCATCGGCGGTTTTCAGAATTTTGATGCCGCGCTGAACACACCAAAATTGGTGGACAAGCGTCTCGTTTACATGACGCCGGAATGGAAAGACGCGTTTCAATATACAACAAACCTTGCCGACCAACTCGGGTTGGAAGAAGCCATTGCCGGCTCGCCAGGTTGGAGCGAGTCCGGCGGCCCATGGGTGAAACCCTCCCATGGGATGAAAAAATTTGTCTGGAGCGAAACCTTCGTCCAGGGTGGCCAGCCCTTCCGAGGCAAACTTCCCAAACCACCTTCCACCACCGGTCCTTATCAGAATATTCCGCTCTTTGATTTTCTCGCGATTATCAGCGGCGAAAAACCTCCAGCCCCGCCTGAATTTTATGCCGATACCGCAGTTATTGCTTTCCCCGCGCCGGGAACTGATGTCCCCGATGCCGAGCTGCAGCCGAAGGTGACCTCCAGCAGCGGAAGCGTCGACGCCACTGTGCTCGCGGATGGCGACTTCGTCAAAACTACGGCGTTGCCCAAGGCTCCCGTAGGCCACGAGGCCTGGGTTCAATTCGAATTTGCCAGGCCTCAAACGATTCGCGCGCTCACCTTTGCTCTGGGAGGTCCGGTAAATCCATTTCAGGACGTTATGGGCGGAGCGGCCCCGGGGCCTGATCTGGAAGCCAGCGAGGACGGGGTTTCATTCCGGAAAGTTTCCACAATTCCCAACGACGGCGCCCAGGTGCACACGATTTCTTTTCAGCAGGCGACCGCGCGTTTCTTTCGAGTGAGTTTTACTACCCCGCCTCCATTCACCGGGCCGCCGGCGATGCAATTCGACGCCGATTTTGGCGACTTCAATGTGCCGCCGTCCAAGGATTATGCGATTGCGGAAATGGCGCTTCACGCCGGAGCACGTGTTAACCGTGTGGAAGAAAAAGCTGCGTTCGCAACTTTGACGAACCTTTACACGGCTCCCACTCCAAATGTGGCGGCGGCAGACGCTGTGGCAAAAAGTGCAGTGCTGGATCTTACGTCCAGGATGCGTCCGGACGGCTCGCTCGATTGGACTCCGCCCGCGGGCCGTTGGGTGGTCACGCGCTTCGGCTACTCCCTGCTCGGCATTACCAACCATCCGGCGTCTCCGGAAGGCACCGGGCTAGAAGTCGACAAGCTGAATCCCGACTACGTGCGCGAGTACATGAACACGTACCTCGACAACTACAAGAGCGCCGTCGGCCCGCTCATGGGTAAGCGCGGTTTGCAATATGTCATCAGCGATAGCTGGGAAGCGGGAACGCAGAACTGGACCGACAACCTGATCGCGGAGTTCAGAAAACGTCGTGGCTACAATCCGCGTCCGTGGATGCCCGTTCTGGCAGGGCGAGTGATCGAAAGCTCGGAATCCAGCGATCGTTTCCTGTGGGATTTCCGTCTAACGCTTTCCGACATGCTCGCCGAGTATCACTACGACCTGATCACCGCGATTTTGAAAGAGCGCGGCATGGGTCACTATGGCGAATCTCACGAAGAGGGCCGCGCGTTCATTGGCGACGGCATGCAGGTAAAACGGAGCAACACCGTTCCCATGTCCGCGACATGGACACAGACCCCTGGCGTGAACAAAGAGCTATACGGCTACAATGCCGATGTCCGAGAATCCGCCTCGGTCGCTCATCTCTACGGCCAGAACCTTGTAGCGGCGGAGTCGCTGACGGCAGCCTCCGGAGCCTGGGCCTGGTCGCCGGCCACTCTTAAACCAACCGCCGACAAGGAACTAGCCATGGGGCTGAACCGCTTTGTCATTCACACCTCGGTTCACCAGCCGTTGCTCGACAAAAAACCAGGTCTTGCTCTGGGCCCTTTTGGGCAGTGGTTCACCCGTAACGAGACTTGGGCGGAACAAGCAAAGCCCTGGGTGACTTACCTTGCGCGCAACAGTTATCTTTTGCAGCAAGGACGGTTCGCCGCCGATATCGTTTATTTTTACGGAGAGGACTCGAACATCACTGCCTTGTTTGGCGCGAAGAGTCCCGAGATTCCTGTGGGCTACAACTTTGACTACATCAATGCCGACGGTCTAGTGCATCTCCTTACTGTCGAGAACGGCGAACTCTCCACCGCCAGTGGCATGAAATATCGCGTTCTCGCCCTCGATCCTTTCACTCAGCACATGTCGCTCCCGGTTTTGCGAAAGATTCGTGATCTGGTGCGGGCCGGGGCAGTTGTTTGTGGCCCAAAACCGGTCGCCACTCCCAGTTTGAGCGACGACACAACCGAATTCCAGGGCATCCTGGATCAACTCTGGGGCTCCACCGG
>Ga0137394_10000208_pt1 | contig 40737 bp, 39 predicted proteins | sample czobulk116metaG_FD_108278 | JGI IMG/M metagenome (GOLD analysis project Ga0137394, IMG submission 108278) | Vadose zone soil microbial communities from Angelo Coast Range Reserve, California, USA - czobulk1.16 metaG | ecosystem: Environmental > Terrestrial > Soil > Vadose zone | place: USA... | reverse complement strand
CGGCGCGCGCGAGCCGGCTCGCCTGCCCCATCACCGGCCGGTGCCGATCTGGATCGCGGCCGGTGGCCCGCGCACGCTGCGCATGGCCGGCTCCGTCGCCGACGGCGTCTTCATCCGGGTCGGCGTTCACGCGGCGAACATCACGAAGTCGATCGAGGAGATCCGCGCCGGCGCGGCCGCCGCCGGTCGCGACCCGTCGACGGTCGGCCTGGGCGCCGTGTTCCACACCGTCCTCGTGGAAGACCCCGTCCCCGCGCTCGCGATGGGCAAGTCGATGGCCGCCGGCTACTACGAATACTCGCCGATGCTCTTCGAGCCCCCGCGCCTGTCCTGGTCAGGGCCGGATCCCGAGAAGCTCAAGCGCGAGCGGAACGTCTTCCCCGACTTTCACCACGCGTCCGATCTGGAAGCAAGCGGTCGCGTCGTCGACTTCCTGCCCGACGCCGCCGCCGACGCGTTCTGCCTGCGCGGGGGCCCGGCTGACATCGTCAAGCAGCTGCTCGCCGTGCTCCGGTCGGCGCCCGCGGCGTTCGACTACGTGTGCCTGCACCCGATCCCGAACCCGGCGGTCCCGGACGATCCCGAGCGGGGCTTCATGGCTCGCGTCGCCCGCGAGGTGCTGCCGGCCGTGCGCGGCGCCCTCGGCGCCGGCGCCCGATAGGAGACCGAGCGATGCCGAGCCCTCCACCCGGTCTCAAAGTGCGACAGCGCACGCCCGTCTCCGCCCGCGCCCGTCAGCCGGAGCTCCCGCCGCAGGTCCAGAAATACGTCGAGACCGGCGAAGCCCTGGTCGCCGAGCCGTTCAAGGGAATCACCGCCGACGGCAGCGTGAGGCCCGGGCTCTTCACGATCCAGAAGACCGGCGTCTCCATCCGGCCCATCACCGACGCCGCCCGGGTGTTTGTCGATTCCTTGAGCGACGCGCAGCGGGCGAGAGCGCTCTTCCCGCTGGAGAGCGACGCGTGGCGCCGGTGGAGCAACATCCATCCCTTTCTCATGCGCCACGGGGTATCCCTCGACGAGATGAGCCCGGCGCAGCGGGATCGCGCGCTCGGGCTGGTCCGCGAGAGCCTGAGCGCGCAGGGATTCAAGACGGCGCGCGACGTCATGCGGCTCAACGAGCTCGTTCTGGCGATCACGGGCAGCCAGGCCGAGTACGGCGAATGGCTCTACTGGCTCAGCGTGATGGGGACGCCATCGACCGACGGTCCCTGGGGATGGCAGATCGACGGGCACCACCTCATCGTCAACTGCTTCGTCCTCGGGGACCAGATCGTGATGACCCCGATGTTCATGGGGTCCGAGCCCGTCGCGGCCGACGAGGGCCCGTACGCCGGCACGCGGGTCTTTCAAGCTGAGGAGCGGCAGGGCCTGGCGCTCATGCGGACGCTCACGCCGGAGCAGCGCCAGCGGGCGATCATCGCCGCCGAGCTTCCCGGTGAAGTCTTCACCGCAGCGTTCCGCGACAACTTCGAGATGAAGTACCAGGGCATCGCCTCAGGCAACCTCACGACCACCCAGCAGCGCCTGCTGCTCGACGTTCTCGAGACGTACGTCGGACGCATCCGGCCCGGTCATTCCGAGGTGAGACGGGACGAGGTCAAGCGCCATCTCCGCCACACCCACTTCGCGTGGATGGGCGGCACGGACGAGAACGGCGTCTTTTACTATCGGATCCACAGCCCGGTCATCCTGATCGAGTTCGACCACCAGCGCGGGATCGCCTTCGACAACGACGCGCCCTCGCGGCACCACATCCACACGGTGGTGCGCACGCCGAACGGGAACGACTACGGTCGGGATCTGCTCCGCCAGCACCACGCGCGGTTCGACCACACGCACCCAGGCCACCGCCACTGACAGCGACGGAGCGGCGTGCGCCGCGGCTCAGCGGCTGAGCGCGCGGCTCAGTTCTTGTAGGAGGGATCGGTGCGGGCGAGCCGCCGGAGCAGCCCAGGCCAGATGGTCTGGCCGCGGCCGCGCGGACGAGCCGGGCCAGCGTAGGCGGCATCCAGGACCTCTTTCGGTACCGGAATCAGCTCACCGCCGCCCGACTGGGCGCGCACCTGGATCGCGCACGACGATTCGAGGAAGTACATCGCGACGAAAGCGTCCGCGACGGTCTCGCCCACCGTGATCAGCCCGTGGTTTCTCAAGATCAGGTGGGTGTTGTCGCCGAGGTCGGCGACCAGGCGCGGCTTCTCGTCGTCGCGCGTCGCGATGCCTTCAAAGTCGTGATAGCCGAGGCTCGGGATGACGGACATCGCATGCTGCGAGATCGGCAGGAGCCCGGCGCGTTGCGTCGATACGGCGATGCCGCTCACCGTGTGCGTGTGGAGCACGCAGCGCGCGTCGTGGCGCGCGGCGTGGATGGCGCTGTGGATGACGAAGCCCGCCTGGTTCACCGGAAACGGCGAGTCCCCGATCTTGCGGCCCTCGAGATCGATCTTGACCAGGCTCGAGGCCGTGATCTCGTCGAAGAAGAGCCCGTACGGGTTGATCAGGAACTGATCGTCGGCGCCCGGCACCCGCACGGTGATGTGCGTGAAGGTCAGATCCTCCCAGCCGTAGCGCACCAGCAGCCGGTAGCAGGCGGCCAGATCGACGCGCACGGCCCATTCTTCCTCGGAGACCTTACCGCGGAGCGACGGGATGTCCAGGGCGGCCGAAGTCATGTCGGGTCCTTTCACGGTTCGCGCTCAGCGCAGATCGTAGAGCCGCGCCACGTTGTCGCACGTGATCTTGCGCTGCACGCGCTCCGACAGCCCGCCCAGGTTCTTCTCGAGCGTGCTGCGTGAGTTCGGCCAGATGCAGTCGGGATGCGGATAGTCCGCGCCCCAGATGATGTTGTCCTCGCCGATGAGCGGAATGATCGGCTCGAGGTACTGATCTTGTTGGTAGGTCACGTAGCCCTGCCGGCGGAAGTAGTCGCTCGGCTTCAAGCTGAAGCCGAGGCTCCGCGCCCGGTCCTGGTACTCGGTGTCGAGCCGGTCGAAGACGTACGGGAGCCACGTCACGCCCGACTCGCCCAGCACGAAGTTGAAGTCCGGGTACTTCTCGCAGGCGCCGGACGCGAGGATCGAGACGAGGACTTCCATCGTGTCGAGCTGGAAGAGGGACGAGCGTACCAGGCGCCACTGGGTCAGATACTGCTGCTCCATCTGCGGCGTGTCGGGGGCCCGCAGGGCTTTGAAGCCCGTCGAGTGGAACGCGATCGGGAACCGGCACTCGGCGGCCGCTTCCCAGAGCGGGAACCAGCCATCGTGGTAGAGCGGCGGCGACATGCGCTTGAACGCAAGGTCCCCGCCCCGGAGCCCCATCTTCGCGCAGCGGCGCACCTCGGCGGCGGCCTCGACGGGATCCGTGTTGGGGATGATGGCCAGCGGGAAGACACGCCTGGGGTCGGAGCGCTTCGCGAAGTCAGCGGCCCAGTCGTTGTACATCGTGTCCGCCCAGGCGCGGATCCCAGCGTCGCCGATCAGGTCGTTGATCATCAGGCAGCCGTAGACGATCTCGGCGTCGATCCCGTCGCGGTCCAGATCGGCCAGCCGCAGCTCGGGCGTGGTGGGCCTCGGCCGGGCGCCCGGGCGATAGTCCCACTCGAAGCCCAGGTCCTTCATCTCGTCGATGTGGCCGAACATCCCCCGCTGGTACTTGAGGAATCCCGGCCCGACCCCGTTCCACATCCCCTTGTCCTGCGCGTCCACGAACCAGTGGAGGCCGTCCTCCAGCTCCTCCACGCGCGGGACGAGGAGCTTCCACTTCCCCGGCGCCTGCGACGACCAGAGGTCGGGCGGAAGGTAGGTCAGATCGATGTGGTTGTCGCCGGAGATGAGCTTGTGCGTCATGACGCCTCCCGTGTCCCTAGCCTTGCCGCCGGAGCTTCGGGTCCCACGCGTCCCGCAGCGTATCACCGAAGAGGTTGAAGCCCAAGACGGCCAGGCTGATCGCCAGCCCAGGGAAAATCGCGAGCCACGGGGCCTGCTCCATGAAGGCGCGGCCCGTGCTGCTCAGCATCAAGCCCCACGACGGGGTCGGCGGCTGGGTGCCGACCCCGAGGAAGGAGAGCGTCGCCTCGATCAGGATCGCGTTGCCGAGCCAGATGGACGCGATGACCAGGATCGGCGCCGTCACGTTCGGCAGGATGTGGGTCGTGATGATGCGCGGGTGGCGGCAGCCCAAGGCCTGGGCCGCCTCGACGTACCGGTTCTGCTTCGCCGAGAGCACCGCCCCGCGCACGATGCGCGAGTTGCCCGGAATGATCACGATGGCGATCGCGATCATCGCGTTGGTCGTGTTCGGCTTGAGCACCGAGACGATCGCCAGCGCCAGCACCAGCCCCGGGATCGCCTGGATCGCGTCCATGACGCGCTGGCCGATGAGGTCGAGGCGGCCCTCGCAGTAGCCGCAGAGGAGGCCGATGACCATGCCCGCCGCCGTGCCGATGCCGACCGCGAGCAGCCCGACCCAGAGCGAGATCCGGCTGCCGTAGATGATCCGGCTCAGCACGTCGCGGCCGATGTCGTCGGTGCCGAACGGGTGGGCCCGGCTCGGCGCGGACAGGCGGATCTCCGGCTGGGTCGCCAGCGGATCGTAGGGCGCCAGCACGTCGGCGAAGATCGCGGTGAGGACGATCACGACGAGGAGCACGGCCGAGACCGCGCCCAGCGGCTTGCGCTTCATCGTGAGCCAGAGCGCGTGCGCCCGGCTGATGGTGGTGCCCGCCGGGTCCTCCAAGGTCACGCGGAGGGGGACCGTCGCCATCAGCGCCTCACCGGTAGCGGATGCGTGGGTCGAGCCACGCGTAGGTGAGATCGACGATCAGGTTCAGCGTGACCAGGGTCGCCGCGACCAGCATCACGTTGGTCTGCACGACCGGATAGTCGCGGTACAGGATCGCCTCCACGGTGAGCCGGCCCATCCCCGGCAGCGCGAAGATCTGCTCGACGACGAACGTGCCGGCCAGCAGCGTTCCCAGCTGCCCGCCGATGATCGTCACGACCGGGATCAGCGCGTTCTTCAGCGCGTGCTTGTACACGACGATGCGCCCGGCGAGCCCCTTGGCCCACGCCGTGCGCACGTAGTCCTCGCGAAGCGTCTCGAGGACGGTCGAGCGGGTCATCCGCATCGTCGCCGCCGAGAGGCGGAAGCCGAGCACCGCCGCCGGCAGCAGGAACTGCTGCAGGTTGCGCCACGGCGAGTCCCAGATGCTCACGTAGCCGATCGGCGGAATCCAGTGGACCCAGATCGCGGAGAAGGTGATGACGAGCGTCCCCAGCCAGAAGTCGGGGATGGAGAGGCCGGAGACGGCGACGACGCGCCCGACGTAGTCCGAGGGCTTGTCCTGTCGCGTGGCCGAGAGCACGCCGACCGGGACGGCGATGACGAGCCCGATGATCATCGCCAGCGTCGCCAGCTCGAGGGTGACGGGAATCGCCTTCCGCAGCGAGACCGGGATCGGCTCGTTCGTGAAGATGGAGTCGCCCGGATTGAAGCTCACCATCTGCCAGAGCCAGAGCAGGTACTGCTCGTGGTAGGGCCGGTCGAGGCCGAGATCCTTGCGGAGCTTCGCCAGCTCCTTCTGGCCGACGTTGCCGGACTCGCCCATCAGAGCGATCAGCGCGTCGCCCGGCATGACGCGCATCAGGCCGAAGACGATCAGCGACGAGAGCAGGAGAACCGGAACGGCGAGCAGGAGGCGCCGGATCACGTACTTTTGCATGGACGCGCGCGCCCCTCTCCTCTCCGGCCCCGAGGCCTCGGCGCTCCGCTACTTGTCCATCCAGGCCCGCGCCAGGGTCGGAGACCCGTATCCGTCGGTGCGGCGAAGCGCGGCGGCCGCCACGTTGCGCATGTGCGGCTGGAAGACCAGGAAGCCGTTGTCGTACGGCATCCACATCCGGAGCACCTGGTCGAATTCCCGGTCGACGATCTTCTTGGTGATGGCCCGCTGCTCGGCGCGGTCGGGCGCGCGTCGGAGCTTGGTCGTCAGCTCGTCGATGATGCCATCGTTGACACGGAAGAAGTTCTTCGGCGACTTCGAGTGCATGTACTGGTACGTCCGCTCGTCGAGGCCGATCGCGTGCCCCGACTGGAACCCCCAGGACATCCCGTCCCACTTGCTGTCGACGTAGCGCCCGTAGTAGGTCGTGTAGTCGAGCTTGGTGATCTTGACGTCGATGTTGAGGTTCTTCTTGAGCTCCTGCTGTACCAGCTGCACCTGCGACGTCATCTGCGGGAAGTACTCGTAGTAGAACAGCGTCGTCTCGAAGCCCTTGCCGTGACCCGCCTCGGCCAGGAGCTTCTTCGCCTCCTCCGGGCGGTACTGCCACCAGGGCCCGAGTTCCTTCACCGTCGGCGCCTTGTCCTGGTAGTAGATGTACGGCACGCCCCACCCCGGGATGCCGTGGCCCTCGTAGACCGTGTCGACCTGCTTCTGGCGGTCGATGGCCATCGAGATCGCGCGGCGCACGCGGACGTCGTTGAAGGGCGGCCGGTCCTGCGCAAGCGCCAGCCCGAACGGCGCGAGCGTGTTGTGAAATGACTGCACGACGGCCGCCGGGTTGGTCTTGCGGATGGCCTCCGCGTCGCTGAGGCTCGCGCGCCAGATGATGTCGCTCTGCCCCGTGCGGAACGCCGCCACGCGGGTCGCGTCATCCGGCGTCGAGAGGATGACGTACTCGTCGATGCTGGGGCGCCCCTTGTCCCAGTATTCGGGATTCCGCTGCAGGACCACCCGCACCTTGCGGGTGTGTTCCTTGAGGATGTAGGGCCCGGTGCCGATCAGGCGCTTCTTGAGGTCGCCGTCCTCTTCCAGAACCTCGCGCGCGAAGATGATCGCGATGGGCTCGGCGAGGTTCTGGGCGAAGAGCGTGTTGGGGGTCCTGAGATGGATGCGCAGCGTGTGCTTGTCGGGCGTTTCCATGCCCTCGATTTCCTGGAACGTGAACGTCTGGACGCCCTCCTTCGCGTAGGCCTCGAAGCAGTACTTGACGTCGGCCGCGGTGAGCTCACGGCCGTTGAGCGGCGCCACGTTCTGCCACTTGACGCCCTGCCGAAGCTTGAACGTCCAGACGCGGTGGGCGGAGTCGCTCTGCCACGACTCCGCGAGGTCGCCCTTGAGGCCGAGATCGCTGGGGCCGCTGGCCTCGTCGGAAAATACGTAGCGAACGAGTCGGTTGCTGGTGAGACCGGCGAACTGGTAGAGCCCCACCGACTGCGTGAGCCGCGGATCGATCAAAGGCGGATCCCAGGCGGAGGCGCGCGTGAGGACCCCGCCCCGCTTCGCCGGCTTCGGGCTCGCCGGGATCCACTCGGGATAGGCCGCCGGCTGAGCCGACAGACGTCCTCGCCCCGCGCCGACGACCAGGGCGGTCATCCCGGCGCCGGTCCATCCCGCGCGCTTGAGGAAGTCACGTCGCGTCACGTCCCGGCGAGTCGTCCTGCGAGGGTTGGTGGCGGGCATCGAAGCGCTCCTTCTCATTCCAGAAATTCTCCAAGGAAAACACCGGCCTCGAGTGCGGCGAACCTCCCATACGCTCCCAGGGAAGTCAAGGGAATCTGTTATCCTCCCTTCGCAGGAGGGTCGAATCATGCGGGCTTCGTGTCGCCGCATCGCCTTACGCCTCACGGTAGCCGTCCTCATGCTGGGGACGATCCAGGACGCGGCCGGTCAAGCGGCCCCGGCCGGAGAAGTGATCATCGCCTGGCACGTCACGATCGCTCCGACCTGGTTCGATCCGTCCTCCGCGCCGCCCCAGATCACCCCCTTCGGCACGCTCTACGCCATCCACGACGCCCTGGCGCGTCCGATGCCGAACCAGAAGATGGGCGCGAGCCTGGCGGAGTCGTGGACGGAGAGCCCGGACGGGCTGGTGTACGAGTTCAAGCTCCGCCGAGGGCTCAAATTCCACAACGGCGATCCCGTCACCACCGAGGACGTGAAGTTCAGCTTCGAGCGCTACAAGGGGGCGGGGGCCAAGGAGCTTCAGTCGCGCGTCAAACAGGTGGAGATCGTCGATCCGCTCATCGTGCGCTTTCGCCTGAACGCGCCCTGGCCGGACTTCATGACGTTCTACGGGACGACGGCCACGGGCGCCGGAATCGTCGTGCCCAAGAAATACCTCGCGCAGGCCGGGGACGACGGGTTCAGGAAGCATCCGATCGGCGCCGGCCCCTACAAGTTCGTGAGCCACACACCGGGCGTCGAGGTGGTGCTGGAAGCCTACACGGGCTACTGGCGGCGCGTGCCCAACGTCAAGCGGCTGGTCATGAAGAGCGTGCCCGATGGCAGCACGCGCCTGGCGATGCTGAAGACCGGCGAGGCCGATATCGCGGTCGCCCTCGACGGTCCCGAGGGCGTGGAAGTGAAGCGCGACCCGCGGCTCCAGCTCGTGTCGTCGCGGCATGCGTCGATCTTCTGGATCGAGTTCGCGGATCAATGGGATCCGAAGTCGCCGTGGCACGACAAGCGCCTGCGCCAGGCGGTCAATTACGCGCTCGACCGCAAGACCACCAACGAGGCCGCCTGTCTGGGCTTCTGCCCGCCGGCCGGGGTCATCGTGCCCCGCGTGATGGACTTCGCCCTGCAGGTCGAGCCCCCGCCCTATGACCCGCAGAAGGCCAAGCAGCTGCTCGCCGACGCCGGCTATCCCAACGGGCTCGACCCCGGGGACTTCGTGCCGATTCCCGGGTTCCCCACGGTGGCGGAGGCGACGGTGAACTATCTGAACGCGGTCGGCATCCGGGTGAGGATGCGACCCATGGAGCGGGCGGCGTTCTACGCCGCGTGGCGGGAGAAGAAGCTGCACGGGCTGTTCATGACCGCGGTCGGCAACTCCGGCAACGCCGCCAGCCGCGTGGCGGAGTTCATGAACTCCAAGGGCGCCTATGCCTACGGCGGGTATCCCGACATCGACGACCTGTTCCAGCAGCAGGCGGGTGAGCGCGACGTCAAGAAGCGCGAAGCGCTGCTCTATCGCATCCAGCAGCTGACGATCGACCGGGCGATGTTCGCGCCGATCATGGACCTGCGGGCCCTGATGGGGATCGGCCCGCGCATGGCCGACCACACGATCAACCTCGTGCCGATGACCGTCTGGCCATCCTACGAGGACATGAAGGTCAAGCCCCAGTAGGAGCCGGGGCGTGTCCATGGAATTCGGGATCAAGTAACATTCCTTTCCAGGAGGACGATTATGACCATCGATCGGTACACGAAGGCCGTGCTGACCGTCATCGCCGTGGCGCTCACGCTGATCGCCGCCCGCCCGTGGCTCGGCGAATCCGGGTGGCTCAGCGCATTCCGTCCGGCGCCGGCTCAGGCTCAGGGCATGGTCGCCAAGTGGGGCGAGATCACCATCCCGAAGACGTGGGGCAAGCTCGTCTCCTACAGCAACAACAATCTGCTCCTGGAGGCTCCGGACCGCTCCATGCGCATCGTCGACGTCGAAGGGAAGGCGCCCGAGTATCCCAAGCTGAAGCTGGTCCTCCGCTGGGAGTAGCGGCCGGGCGACGTCGTTCAGTCCGGCCGGGTCGCGCCGACGGCGCCGACCTGGAAATCGGGGAAGCGGGCTCGCAGACTCCGGATGTCCGGCAGCATCCGAACGTCGGCGAGGCCCGCGGCCTCCATCGCGCCGCGCCACTGCTCGGGAGTGAGAAACCCGCCGTTGGGGCGGTAGGTCGGGTGTAGCACCGGGGCCCGAAACGTCTCCATCAGGTTGAAGATGAACTCGACGTAGATCGCCTGGCCCGGCGATGTGCGAATGCACTCGGACACGACGAGCCGCCCGCCGGGGACGAGGGCGCGGACGATCTCGCGCAGCGTGAAGTCCAGGTCGCGGGCGACGTGCAGCGTGTTCACGGCATAGACGAGTGAGACACTCTCCGGCGCCAGGCCTTGCGCTTCGAACGCAAGGTTCATGTCGAGCGATCCAAACTTCAAGAACGGCGCGTCCGGGAAGCGCGTCTGCAGCGCGTGCTGGCCCCGCCGCAAGAATGCGGGCACGAGCTCGGTAAACCGGTACTCGTGGATCTCCGGCCACCGTCCCGCGCGCTGCAGCTCTTCGAGGAGGGCGACGGCTCCGCTGCCGAGGCCGCCGCCGAGCTCGACGATGACCGCCGACGCAGGCGCCCACAGCCACTCCTCCACCGCCGCCGCCCCGACGAGGTTGTTCACGGCGTAGAGACCGTTGTCGTTCGAGAAGAAGTTGACCCACAGCCGCAGGCGACTCGGAGAGAAGAGAATCTCCTCGCCGGTGCGCTCGCCACGAAGAAACGCCGGATAGTCCTGGGCAACGGTCTCGGCCAGCACATAGCACGGAAGCCAGGACGCATCCTGACGACGCTGCTCCTCGAGCACCGACGCCGCATCGAGCTCCGGGACGCCCGCGCGGAGGCGGAAGCGAGGCGCGCCGTCGCCGTCGGTCTGGTCGAGGACCCCACGGCGGCTGAGCCGTCGCAGGATCCAGTCGACGGCCACGCGGGCGTGTCCGGGCTCGAGGCCGGCGCGGGCGACGATCTCGTCGGCGGTGCTCGGCTTTTCAGCCGCTTCCGCGAGGCCCGTCGTGCGGAAGACCGAGAGCACCAGGCGATGGACGAACTCGTCGTACAGCGTACCGGAGCGGATGAACGAGCCCGTGAAGAGAGACCTGATCCGGGCCGGAAGGACCCCGGCCAGGTCTCGGGACATCCCGTCGGCTACCGCGAGCTCGAGGATGATCCTGCTCACGCGCCGAAGGGATTCCAGATGTCGAAGAAATTGAACCACTGGGTCGGCTTCTCGGCCACGAGGCGCTCGAGCGTGCTCACCCAGGCGCGGAGGGCATCCTCCTCCTCTCCGCGCGCGATCGCCATGAGCGGAAGCACCTGCAGGGCGTATCGCCCGCCGGCGTCGAGGGTGCAGAACGCGGGAACGATGGGAACGGCGGCGGCGCGCGCGAGATGGAACGGACCGACCGGAAAGGGCGCGGGCCGGCCGAAGAATGGAACCGGCACGTCGCCTCGATTGCCCAGGGCGCGGTCGCCCTGCAGCGCGACCGCCTCGCCTCGCCGGAGCGCCGCCATCAACGTCACCGAGATCGTCGGATGCGAGCGGGCCACGAAGCGAACGCCGCTGCCGTCGCGGCGCAGCCAGCGCTCCAGGAAGCGCGCCTCCTCCACCGCCACCACCACGTGCGTCGTGCGCGCGGAATGCTGAGCCAGCAACCGGCCCGCGAGCTCCCAGTTGCCGACATGGGCCGTCAGGGAGATCACCGCGCCGTCCAGCCCGTGGAGGTGCTCTCGGCCCCGCATCGCTCCGAGGTACGCGCGGAGCCGCGCCGGCCGTCGGCTCGCCGTGATCAGGTCGCTGAAGCACATGGCGAACTCGCCGAAGACCTCGGCGGTCAAGTCGTCGAGGCGGCGTCCGGTCGCGCCGGTCATCACCTCGAGCGTCTTCCGGGCGACGGCGCGCTCGGCCGGCAGGAGCGACTGAGCGAGACGCCCGATACGCCGGGCCAGCCCGAGACGCACCCGGCGCGGCAGCCAGCCCATCGCCGCCGTCAGACGATAGAGCTCCACGCGGTTGTACCGGTGGGCGTACCACTGCGGTCGCGTCCCCTGGGTCAACGCCGAGCCTTCCATGCGTCACATCCTACAAGGCGGCGGCGGCGGCGAACGAACCGGCCGGCGCGGCCTCGGCAGGGCTCGGCCGATCATCCGAGCGACGCACGTTGGAGGGTCATCCGCCTCCGCTCTGCGGCGAAGGTGTGAGCGAGTTGGCCATAGTCCAAAGGGAACCGAGTGCAGTCTAACCAGCCCCGGCGCGCGAGACAAGGTACGATGAGCAGCCAATGACCCGCGTCTTGATCCTCACCGCCAGCTACGGCTCGGGCCACAACGCCGCCGCCCGGAGCCTTGCGGCCGCCTTCGAGCACGAGCGGGCCAGCGTCACGGTCGTCGACCATTTTCGCGAGATGGTCCATCCCCTCTTCGACCGCTCGAGCCGCGCGCTCTACCACGCGCTCTTGAGGCGGGCGCCCTTCCTGTGGGGTCTCGGCTACTCGCTCGGCGACTGGATGGCGAGCGACTCCGTCCTGACGCTCGGGGTGACCCGTCTCGGCACCCGGCGCCTGGCCGGGCTGCTCGAGCGGCTGGCGCCCGACGTCGTCGTCACGGTCCACGCGACGCCCGCCGCGGCGATGTCGTCGCTCGCCCGCCTGGGGGCCCGCGTGCCACCCCACACGACGGTCGTCACGGACTTCGTCGCGCACAGCCAGTGGATCGCGCGCCACATCGACCGCTACTGCGTCGCCGACACGGAGGTGCGCCACGAGCTCATCGCGCGCGGCATCCCGGCCGAGCGCATCTTTGTCACCGGCGTCCCCGTGCGTCCCGAGTTCATCGAGCCCGCGCCCCCCGCTGCCGCGCGCGAAGCCCTGGGGCTCTCCACCCACGCGCCGGTCGTCCTGGCGATGGCGGGCTCGCAGGGCGAGCTCGGCCGTCTTCCCGACGTCGCCCGCGCCCTCCGGGCGATGCAGCGGCCGCTCCAGGGGTTCGTCGTCGCCGGCCACGACCCGCACCTGCGGGCCGCCCTGTCCCGGCTGACCGAGGGCACGACCATCCGCACGATCGGTTACGCCGCCGACGTCCGGCGCTTGATGGCGGCGGCGGACGTGCTCGTGACCAAGGCCGGCGGCATGACGCTCGCCGAAGCGATGGCGGCCGAGACTCCGCTCCTTCTGTACGGCTCGCTCCCCGGGCAGGAGCGACGCAACGAGCGGTTCGCCGCGCGGGCCGGGATCGCGCTCGTGGCGCGCCGGCGCTCGGAGCTGACGCCGCTCCTGGAGCGCGCGCTCGGCGAGCCGGACCTGCTCGAGCACCTGCGCGCCAGGATGCGCCGGCTCCGGCGTCCGGACGCCACACGACGAATCGTCAGCGCCGTGCTCGAGCGCGGCGTGCGGGCGCGATGATTCTCGGGCGACTGGCGCTGGGCGCGGCCGCGACCTGGGCCGCGTACGCGTGGGGCGCCCACCTGCTCACGCCCGGCTGTGTCTGGCGCGGCCCGGCGACCCGCCGTCGGGTGGCGCTCACCTTCGACGACGGCCCCGACGCCGTCTGGACCGAGCGGATCCTCGATTGCCTCGCCCGGCGCCGGGTTCGCGCGTCCTTCTTCCTGGTCGGCGAGCGCGCCGCGCGGGCGCCCGAGACCGCGCGCCGCATCGCCGCGGGGGGCCACGAGATCGCCAGCCACGGCTGGTCGCACCGGAGTCTCTGGCTTTGCGGGCCGCGTCAGACCGAGGCCGAGATCGGCCGCGCCCATCGGTTCCTCTCCGAGGTCGCGGGCCGATCGCTTCGTCACTTCCGCCCGCCCTGGGGCATGGTCAACGCGGCGATGTTCGGCGCGCTCCGACGCCACGGTGAGCGATGCGTGTTCTGGTCGATCCAGCCTGAAGGCGTGCGCGCGGCGCCGGCCGAGCGGCAGGCGCAGGCCGTCCTGCGTCGCGCCCATCCCGGCGCCATCGTGGACCTGCACGATGCCGAAGGAGTCCGCGGCGCCCCCGAGCGACTGCTCGCGGCGCTCCCGCCGATGATCGACGGGCTGCGCGGGGCGGGCTACGACTTCGCGACCGTGAGCGAGCTGCTGGAGGTCGCTACGCCGACGAGTGCCGGCGGGCCAGAAAACGCAGGAACTCGCGTCCCTCGGCGAGGCGTCGCTTGCAGAGCGCGGCGTCCCGCGCCATCTCCTTGACGAAGCCGAAGATCTTCCGCGGACGGAAGTAGAAGCGCCGGTAGAAGCTCTCGACCGACGCGAAGATCTCCGTGCGGGGTAGGTGCGGGTAGCCGAGCACGCTGGCCTGCACGCCCCCGGCGTCGACGAGGTCGGTCTTCTCGAGCCAGCCCCGCTCGAGCGCTTCCCGGTAAAGCGCGGTCCCGGGGTACGGTGCCGCCAGCGACACCTGCAGCGAATCGGGATCGATCTCGCGGGCGAAGCGGATCGTCTCCTCGATCGTCTCGCGGGTCTCGCCCGGGAGTCCCATGATGAAGGTTCCGTGGATCTTGATCCCCAGCGCCTTCGCATTGCGCGTGAACTCGCGCGCGACGTCGAGACGGATCCCCTTCTTCACCCGGTTGAGGACCGCCTGACTTCCGGACTCGTAGCCGACCAGGAGAAGGCGAAGACCGTTGTCGCGCAGGACCCGCAGGGTCGCCTGCGGCACGTTCGCCTTGGCGTTGCACGACCACGTGACGCCGAGCCGGCCGAGCCCCCGGGCGATCGCCTCGGCGCGCGGCAGGTCGTCCGTGAAGGTGTCATCGTCGAAGAAATACTCCTTCACGCTCGGGAAATGGCGCCGGGCCCGCGCGATCTCGGCCACGACGTGGTCGACGGACCGCGTGCGGTAGCGGTGACCGCCCACGGTCTGCGGCCAGAGGCAGAAGGTGCACCGGGAGCGACAGCCCCGCCCGGTGTAGAGGGACACGTACGGGTGCAGGAGGTAGCCGATGAAGTACTGCTCGATCACCAGGTCGCGATGGTAGACGTCGACGACGAACGGCAGCGCGTCCATGTCCTCGAGCGGCGCTCGCTCCGGCGTCCGCTCGAAGTGCCCGTTCACGCGATAGCTCAGGCCGGCCACCGACGCGAGCGGCCGTCCCTGGGCGATCTCCTGGATCGTGAAGTCGAACTCGTTGCCCGCGACGAACTCGATCGCCGGTGAGGCGCCCAGGGCCCGTTCGCGCTCGACGGCCACGTGCGCGCCGACGAATCCGATTCGCAGCCGCGGACTCTCACGCTTGAGCGACTCGGCGACGCCGACGTCGTGCGCGAACGACGCGGCACTCGTGTGGAGCACGGCCAGATCGTAGTCCCGCGCGAGCGGCGTCACGTCGGCGAGCGTGAGTCCGGCGGGAGGCGCGTCGACGAGCCGGCTCCCGGCCACCAGCGCGGCGGTCTGCGCGAGCCACGTCGGGTACCAGAAGGAGCGGATCTCGCGGCGCGCCTGATAGCGGGCGCCGGCGCCGCCGTCGAAGCCCTGGAAGGACGGCGGGTGCAAAAACAGCGTCCGCAGATGATCGGCCATTCGCGCCTATCTTATCTCATTCACCCACAAGGCACGGCCGCCGCTCACACCGAGAAGTCGAGCGCCCGGAAGGTCGGCGACGACGCTCCGTCCCGGGCTTCGCACGCTCACGACCCAGACCCGCCTGCCGCTCGCCCAGGCATCCCGGAGCCGTGCGGCATCCCAGAAGAGGTCGCGCGACTCCGGACGCTCCGAGCCGAAGCCGAGCACGCTGCGCCGGCCGTCGATGATCGCCGGTCGTCGCCCGGCGTACCATTCCAGGGCGCCCGAATTCTCGATCGGCCCCTCGTGGACGACGAGGTCCTCGGGGCCGGCCAGCCGGGCCACGCTCCGCGCGAGATCTCTGACGGCGCGGTGGGTCGACACGAGCCCGAGCCCGAGCGCCACCGCCGGCAGCGAGGCGATCATCGTCGCGCCGACGACGAAGAGCCCGAGGCTCCGCCGGCGCTCGGGCGATCGGACGGTCAGGCCGATCGCGAGTCCGGCCGCGAGGGCGCCCGTGGCGAACGCGACGGCGGTGCCGCCGAAGAGCGGCCGGAATTCGGCGAAGGGCGGCACCGGCGCGGGCAGCCCGGCGGCGGCGCTCTTCAGCGTGGCGACGTCGGTCGCGTCCATGACCGTCGCGAAGAACCGCGAGCCGTCGCTCGCCCAGGCCAACGCGAAGCCCAGGGCGATGGCCGCGAAGAGACCCGCGTGGACCAGGAGCAGGCGCCTGCCGCCGTGGAGCTCCCAGCCGCGCGCCGCGAGCAGGGCCACGCCGAAGGAGGCCGGCAGGCCGTAATGCGGCAGGCGGAACGGCGACAGCGTCGTCATCGCGAGGACGCCAAGGACCCAGAGCGCCAGCGCGATCCAGGGGATTTCGTCAGGGTCGCGCCATGCCCGCCGGTGCCAGAGAGACCAGACCGCGACGCCGGCGGCGACGACCCACGGCAGCGCGCTGAGGATCGCGACCGCGAGGAACTGGGAGGCCGACAGGGGAACGTCCTCGTCGGCGAAGTGGCGCGCCCGCGCGACGTTCAGCACGTGGTTGTCGATCGCCGTGTACCAGCCGAAGCCCGGGGTGCGCAGCTCGGTGACGATCCACCAGCCGAAGCCGATGACCAGGCACGCGGCGACGCCGGTCCACGGGAGCCACGCGGAGAGTGGGCGCGCGCGACCGCCCAGAGCGAGGGCCACGCCGATCACCAGCGGCGGCAGGAGGGCGCCGAGCGGGTCTTTGGCCAGCGCGGCGAGACCGAAGACCGCCAGCCCGGCGGCGCAAAGCCCGCGCCGCCCGTCACGGATCCCCACGAGGCAGAGCGCGAACCCGCCGGCGAGTGCCGCGACGAACAGCGTCTCGGGCCGCACGTAGCGGCCGTACGCGAAGAATCCCGTGCTGGTCAGGAGCGCCACGCCGGCCACGAGGCCGCCGCGGGGCCCGAGCAGGCGCGCGCCGAGCCAGGCGGTGGCGCCGACGGCCGCGACCGCCGCGCCCGCGGACACCGCGCGCGCCGTCGCCTCGCTCGGTCCGGCGACCGCCGAGGCGGCGGCGATCAGCACGTAGAGCAGCGGGGGCTTGTCCACGTAGCGCACGCCGTTCAGCGTCAAGGCGAATGGGTCTCGCGACGCCGTCAGCTCCCGCGCGATCTCGGCGTGCATCCCCTCGCCCGGATCGTCGAACGGGACTCCGCCGAGGCCCGCGAAGAGCAGCGGCGCCGCCGCGAGCATCGCCAGCGCCGCCGAGCGTAGCGCCGTCAGCTCGGGCCTCCTCAGGTGCGTGCGACCAGGAACACGCCGACGACGATCAGCGCGATGCCCGCCCAGCGGGTCGGCGTCACCGCCTCGGCGAGCAGGAGCCGGGCCAGGAGCGCGACGACGACGTAGTCGAGGGCGGTCATCGGCAGCACCTGGCTCACCTGGGCGCGCGAGAGCAGCGTCAGGTACATCAGGAAGAACGCCGCCTGCAGCGCCACGCCGAGCAGCAGCCATGGATTCGCGGCCGCGCGCGCGATCATGGCGCCGACGAGGGCGGCCGGCGCCTCGGTCAGGTCGCCGACCGTCCGCATCCCCTTCGACAGCAGGACGTGCCCGGTGCCGCCGATCAGCGCCGCGACCAGGACCAGGATCAGGGTCTTCAGCATCAGAGCGCCGTCCCGATCGCGGCGAGCACGGCTTTCTCCACGGACTGATCCGTCGTCTTCAGGGGCTCGTCGTTGTCGATCCACAGAATCCGCTCGCGCTTGAAGATACTGCGCTCCACCGTGACCGTCGTCCGGTTCGTCCCGGCCACCGCCTTGAGGCGCACCACCAGCCGATGACGCGTCCCCTTGGCGTAGACACCGTAGTCCTCACCCTCGACCCGGCGGGAGTCGGTGGTGATCCAGCCGATCGAGCGATCCGACTTCTCGATGTCCCAGCCAAGCTGCTTGAGCACGGCTTCGGTGACGCTGAAGAGCTTCTCGGGCGAGGCCGTGAACGTCTGCGACGCGGGCTCGGCGGCCCGCGCCGGGGCCACGAGGCACAGCAGCAACGCGATCACTCCCAGCATTCGTGTCATTCGAGCTCCTCCTATTGAGCCCACTGAGGGCACTACGGCCCTTCGAGCACACCGCCGCGCAGCCGATACAAGGCGCTCGCGCCCACCGCGGCCTCCGGCCGGTGACTCACCACCACGACCGCCGCGCCCGCGCGCGCCCGGCCGCGCAGCGCGCCGAGAATCGCGGCGCCGTTCGCGTCGTCCAGGTTGCCGGTCGGCTCGTCGGCGAGCAGGAGCGGCGGATCGTTCAGGACGGCGCGGCAGAAGGCGACGCGCTGCTGCTCGCCGCCCGAGAGCTGCGCCGGGAAATGATCCATCCGGTCCGCCACAGAGACCTCCCGCAGGAGCTCGATCGCCCGGCGGCGGGTCGCCGCGCCCGAGCGCCCCGCGTAACGAGCCGCCAGCAGCACGTTCTCCAGCGCAGTGAGCGACGGGAGCAGCAGGAAAGACTGGAACAGAAAGCCGACGTAGCGACCCCGCGCCCGGCTCTTGGCGGCGCGGCCGAGCGCGCTCACCCGCAGGTCCTCGAACCACACCTCGCCGCCGTCCCCGTCCTCCAGGAGCCCGAGCACGTTCAGCAGCGTGCTCTTGCCCGAGCCGGACGGTCCGGTGACGACGACGATCTCGCCACCCTTCACCGTGAGGTCGACGCCCGCCAGGACGCGGATCGGCGTCCCCGACGGGGCCCGGTACGACTTCACGAGGCCCGCGGCCCGCAGCATCAGGTGCCCCGGCGGATCGCCTCGGCGGGCGAGACGGACACGACGCGGGCGGTGGCGTACACCGCCGCGGCCGTACCGAGCAGGATCGAGAACGCGAGGGCGCCGCCGAGAAGCCGCGGCGAGAAGTGGAAGAGCTGCTGGGCCTGCGCGACATAGCCGTCGATGGCCCAGCCGAGCACCAGCGCCAGCCCGACGCCGGCGAGGCCGCCCACGAGCGTGACCGCGAGCGACTCGGCCAGCACTTCGCGCCCGAGCCGCAGATCGGTGGCCCCGAGCGCCCGCTTGACGCCGAAATCGCGGATCCGCTCGAAGACGGCGGCGGCCATCGTGTTGGCCAGCGAGAGACCGCCGATGACGAAGGCGAGGGCGCCGATGCCGGCGAGCAACGCGGAGAAGAAGGCGGTGGACGATCGCAGGAGCCGGCTGAGCTCGCTCGGGAGCTGGACGTTGACGCCGGGCACCCGGTCCCTGATCCGGATCGCCACCGCGTCGGGATCGTCTCCGTCGCGCCATCCGACCGCGGCCCCCGTGTTGAGGTCGGACGCGGTGAGCGCCGCACCTCCGGACGCGAGCACGGTTCGCAGGAGGCGGTCCTTCGCGACCCACTGCGCGCGGGCGTCGTCGATCGAGACGATGACGAAGCGATCGGGTGCGGTGAGCATGCGGTCCAGCACGCCGACCACCTCGTACGACTCGTCCTCGAGCGTGATGCGCGCGCCGACCGAAAGGCTGCGCGAGGCCGCGAACGCCGCGCCGACGACGGCGACCCGGCGGTCGCCCTCCCGGAGGAACCGCCCGCTGCGGACGGGCAGCGAGCGGTAGTGGCGGTTGGGCATCGGAACCGAGAGATCGATGCCGAGGATCAGCTCCTGTGTGAGCGTCATGAACGTCGAGGTCGATGGGTCCAGCGGCAGCATGATCTGCGCCTGCACCCCCTCCACGCCCGGGACCTCCGCGATGGCGCGGATCGTCGCCGCCGGGAGGAGCCCGCCGGCCGTGAACCCGGTCCCCATGCCCATTCCCCGGCCGGCCACCGAGATCTGGCCGAGCACGAAGCGGTCACCGCCCTCGATGAAGCGAACGATGCGCTCGCTCATGGCGCCGAGGGCGACGAGCCCGGCGACGCCGATCGCGATGCCGAGGACGGTGAACACATATCCGCGAAGCACCCGCAGGGACTTCACCACTCGAGCCGGGACTCCACCGGGCGGCCGGCGCGGCGGCGGCTCCAGAGGTTCACCCGCGCGGCGGCGAAGAGCACCTCGAGCGCCAGCCGCGGCCGCCACCCGAGCTTCATGAACGCGCCGCCGGAGAGCACGCTGAGGACGCCTTCCAGGACGAAGCGGGTCCGCGGCCGCAGGAACACCTCGAAGAACGCCGGCTCGTAGTACTTGTGGATGAAGCGGAAGAAGGGCCGCAGGCCGCGCTCGACGGCTTGCTGGTACGGCACGAACCGCGCCGCCGTGAACCGTCCGTCCTCGAGCGCCCGGTCGACCGCCCGGGCGGCCAGCTCGCCCGACTGCACCGCGATGTGCACCCCGCTCGAGAAGATCGGGTCCACGAAGGCGATCGCGTCGCCCACCGCGAGGAACCGGTCCCCGACGAGCGGGCCGTTCCTGTACGAGAAGTTGGCGACCCGATGGACCTCCGTCACGCGCTCGGCGCGGTCCAGCCCCCGGGCGACGCGCGGGCACCGGCGGATCATCTCGCCGTAGAGCTCCTCGAGGCGCCCCGGCCAGCCCCGCACGGTCCGCGCGTGCATCACGCAGCCGAGGCTGGTCAGGTCGTTCGCGAGCGGAATCCACCAGAACCAGCCGTCCTGGAAGACGTGGACCCGGATGTTGCCCTCGTCGCGGCCCGGGGCGCGCTCGGCGCCGCGGAAGTGGGCGAAGAGCGCGACCTTGCCGAGGTTGGGGATGCGCTTCCGTCGTCCAAGCTTCGTGGCGATCAGACCGTCCCGCCCGGTCGCGTCCACGAGGAATCTGGCGCGGGCGGTGACCGGCAGCCCGTCGCTCCGCGCCGCCACCGACACGCCGTCGGCGTCGAACGCGACCGACTCCACCGTCGCGGGCTGACGCACGTCCACGCCTTGCTTCGTCGCGTGCTCGAGCAGCAGCGCGTCGAAGTCCGAGCGGCGAACCTGGTAGGAGTAGCTCGGCCAGGGCTTGTTCGTCAGGAAATAGAACGTGCGCTGATCGTCCGACTCCTGGTCGTGGAACGTGGCGCCGTACTTCACCTGGAAGCCACGCTCGGCGACGGCGGCGAGCGCGCCCATCCGATCGAGGATCGGCAGCGTCGCGGGCAGCAGCGATTCGCCGACGTGGAATCGGGGAAACGGCTCGCGCTCGAACAGGAGCACACGGCGGCCCGCGCGGGCCAGGAACGCGCCGGTCGTGGAGCCGGCGGGCCCGCCGCCGACCACGATGACGTCGTGCGCGTCGGGCGCGACGGCGTCGCGCCCCGCCGCGGTCTTCACCGTGGTGGCCCGACCGGATTCACGACGGGCGCGAGCCCGGCATGCTCGCCCTCGAGTCGCTCCTGAGAGCACAGCCACCTGACGAGCGGCGACACGAAGTCGGGCATCCGCCGCGGCGCGAACGCCTGCAGCACGAGGAGCCCGAGCAGCACGGGCGCCGCGACGGTCGCCTGGGCGGCGACGAGCGCGCGTCGCGGCCGCGGATCGCGCCGCCAGAGGGTCACGCGGTTCACCACGTGCTGGACCGCCGCGCTGCCGATCGCCATCGCCCAGAACGGGAATGACCCCGCATACGCGGCCGCCTGCTCCAGCGTCACCGCGTGCCGCGCGCGCCGGCGCTCGCCGCGGAACGGCTTGACCAGCGCGCCGCCGAGCGCTCCGGCTTCGAGCGCCCAGCGCACGATGACCCGACCGGCCAGATAGCCGCCGATCGCGACCCCGTCGCTGATCGGGCGGAATCGACTCCGCTGGCGCGCGCGGGGAATCGCGGCGATCGGAACCTCGTGGACCCGCCAGCCCCGCGCGACGCCGGCGACCAGCACCTCGGTCTCGAACACGAAGCCGCCGCGACGCGCGCGGATGTCGTCGAAGAGCTCGATCGGATAGGCGCGGAACCCCGACTGCGTGTCGCAAAGCCTGAGCCCGCACGCCCAGTTCACGAAAAACCCGGCGACCCGAATCGCGTTCAGGCGGTCGGGGGGAAGCGCGTCCGGATCGTCGAGCCGCCCGCCGATCACGATCGTCCGCCGCCTGGCCCGCGCCGCCTCGAGGACCAGGCCGAGATCCGACGGGCTATGCTGCCCGTCGCCGTCGAGCGTCACCATGACCGACGCGCCGCGGTCCCGAGCCGCGGCGATGCCGGTTCGGATCGCCCCGCCCTTGCCGAAGCGGCGTGGGTGGCGGACCACGTCGGCCCCGGCGCGCCGAGCGATCTCCGCGCTCCCGTCGCGGGAGCCATCGTCGACCACGAGCACCGGCGCGTGCGCGCGCGCCGCCGCCACGACCTCGCCGACGGTCTCCGCTTCGTTGAAGACGGGAATGACGATCAGCGCGGTCACGCCCGCAGCGCCTCCGCCGAGGCGAGCCCTTTCCTCGTTCGCGATCCGGCGACGCGGCTGGGCCCCGCGACGACGATCGCCACCTGGCTGCCGCCGCGCGCCACTGCGTGAACCAGCGCCAGCCGCTCGCCCGCCTCGGACGCGGCGGTCGCGACGGCCCGCGCCGCCACGCCGGAGTGGCGCCCGGCGGGCAAGCTCAGCGATCGCCGCGCCGGCCGGTGAGGCGCCAGCGCGCTGTCGATCAGCGCGCCCTCCCACACCTCACGCCGGTCGTCGCCGCTGGCGGAGGTATAGACGCAGCCGATCTCCGCGGAGCTCGCCCCGGCCTCGTCGAGCGCGGCGGCGATCGCCCGCGACCGGGGGCTCCTGCCGATCCCGTGGGGGCGGGCCGCGAGCGCGCGCCACGCGACCCCGACGATCTCGCCCAGGATCCTGGCGCCGCGGGCGCGCGCGGCGTCGAGCGATTCGAGCACGACGAAGCCCGCGCCCTCGCCCCTGACCTCGGCGCCGGCACCGGCCTCGCGGAGCGTGGCCACCACCAGGGGCGGAGGCTCGTCGGCGCCGCCGGCCAGGCACGCCCCGACGCGGCCGGCGCGGACGGCCGCCGCGGCTCGCGCGATCGCGAGCTCGCCGGCCACCGTCGGCGCGTTGAGCGTCAGCGAGAGATCCCTGGCCGACACCGCGATCGCCGTCGTCGCCGCCATCGTATTCATGACCGTATGCGGGAACAGGAGCGCCGACAGGCCCGGCGTCCCGCGTTGCAGGAAGCCGTCCACGAACGCGATCGTGGAGACCATGTCGCCGAACTCGGTGCCGACCAGCAGCGCCAGCCCACGATCGGTGTCGAGACCGGCCTCGGTGAGGGCCAGCCGGCCCGCCGCCACGGTCATCCGGCACACGCGCGAGAGGCGCCGCGCCTCCGACTCGTCCAGGAGCCGGCTCACGACGCCGGTGGCGTGTCCGTCGACGACGCCGGCGCCGGTGATGACGACCCGGTGCCCCGTCACGCGGCGCGCCCGAAGAGCAGCGTCACGTTCTGTCCGCCGAAGCCGAACGAGTTCGAGATCGCGAACTCGACGGCGGCCTCTCGGGCCACGCGCGGCACACAATCGAACGGAATCTCCGGGTCAGGGGTCTCGAGCCTCGCCGTCGGCGGGATCACTTCGTTGACGAGCGCCAGCACCGTCGCCACCGCCTCGAGGGTGCCGGCCGCCGCCATCGTGTGGCCGATCATCGACTTGGTCGAGCTCACGAGCAGCCGTCCCTCACCGAAGACTTCGCGCAACGCCCGCGCCTCGATCCGGTCGTTCTGCGGCGTGGCCGTGCCGTGCGCGTTCGCGTACCCGACCGACGCGGCGGCCACGCCCGCTTGGCGCAGGGCGGCGCGCATCGCGCGCGCCATCCCCTCGCCCTCCGGATGGGGCGACGTGACGTGAAAGGCGTCGCTCGTCATGCCGTAGCCGGCCAGCTCCGCGTAGACGCGCGCCCCGCGCGCCCGCGCGCGCTCGGCGTCCTCGAGCACCACGAACGCGGCGCCCTCGCCGATGGACATGCCGCGCCGGTCCCGGTCGAAGGGACGGCACGGCGTCGGGTCGAGGAGCTTGAGCGTGTTGAATCCCATGAAGCAGATCCGCGTCAGCGCGTCGACGCCGCCGGCGAGCGCCAGCGGTACCACGCCGTCGGCCACGAGATCGGCCGCCAGCGCCAGCGACGCCGCGCCGGAGCTGCAGGCCGTCACGACCGTTTCGCGCGGCCCGCCGAGGCCGAGGACGCTGCCGACCACGTCGGCGTGCGAAGACGGGAAGCTCGACGCGAGAGCCGCCGGCAGCGGCGCCGGGACCCCGCGCGCGCGCTGCCAGTACCACGCTTCGGCCTCCAGCATCCCGCCGCCCACCGCCCCGACGATCAGCGCGGCCTCCGCCCGCTCTGCACGGGCGACCCCGGCGTCGTCCAGCGCCTCGCGCGCCGCGGCGAGCGCCAGGCGGTCGGCCCGCGAGCGCCGCGCCGAGCCGCCGATGCCGTCCGGCACCTCGGCCGCGATTCGGCAGCGGAAACCCTCGGTGTCGATCAAGGTGACCGGGCGGACGGCGCAGACGCCGCCGCTGATCCCCTCCCAGAACGCCTTGACGCCGGCGCCGAACGGGCTGACGACCCCGAGTCCGGTGACCGCGACCGGCCTCACGCCCCGGCCGTCCTCGAGGCGATGTAGCGCGACAGCGTGTCGAAGGATGTGAAGTGGGGAGCCAGGTCCGCCGACTCGTCCATCGCGATGCCGAAGCGCTCTTCGATCGCGATCGACAGCTCGATGAAATCGAGCGAGTCCAGACCGATCGAGCTCTCGATGCCCTTCGGCAACGTCGTCTCGAGCGTCAAGTCGACGGCACGGCGGGGGTCGAACTTGAGCCGGGTCACGAGAATCGTCTTGAGCTCGTCGAACACCTCTTTGGGTTCCATAGCCCTCCTGGTGTCAGAGCCGTTGAAGCGTCGCCTCGCGGCGCGCCGCCGCTCGGCTCCTACTGCCACCGCCGTTGAAGCGTCGCCTCGCGGCGCGCCGCCGCTCGGCTCCTACTGCCGCCAATAGAGTCCGGCGCGGCGGCCGCGCCATTCACCCGTGACGCCGATCGATGCCGTTGCCCCGCCGTCACGCGCCAGCGCCAGGGCGATCAGCGGCGCGCACGCGAGTGTCTCGCCGGCGCGGGCGCGAGCGAGCGTCTCGAGCGCCGACGGCGCCCGCGGCGCATCGTAGCGCGCGTGCAGGGCGCCGGGCACCAGCAGCGCGCATGCCGCCGCTTCGACCAGCGGGCGCCTTACGAGCCAGCGTCCCCGCGCGTAGAGGTCCGCGCATTCCTCGAAGGTCTCGACGGCGAGAACCAGCGCACGCTCGCACCGACCTCCGGCCAGCAGTCGCGTCGCCTGCCAGAGCGCGTCGATCGTCGCGGCGGCTCCGCCGATCAGGATGCCATAGGGGCCCGTCAGTCCGAACTCGATCGCAACCTCTCCAGCCATCGCGCTCGGCGCCGTGTAGGGGAAGTGCAGCGGCCCCGCGACGGAGCCGGCTCGCTTTTCACTCAGGCCCCCCTCGGTCAGACCCGGCCTCGCGGACCCCGCTCCAACCGAAGCCGGCCTCACGCTCTCCGCGACGACAAACGCTTGATTCGAGGCGCCATAAGCGCCGCCGGTGACGTAGATCAGCGCGGTCGAGCTTCCCCGGACCGCATCGCGTGAGACATCATTCTCACGCAGGAGAGCATCGACCGCCGCCACGCCCAGCAGACACTCCCGTGTGGCTCGCCTGAACCGGTCGCCCTCGAGGGTCGGACGGCCGAGCGGGATCACGGCGCGGCCTGCCGCGGCGCGCGTCGCGTCCGCCGGCAGAGCCCCGATTCCGTGGCCCCATCCGGTGAGCACCGTGACCGCCGCGACCGTGGTTCCGATCGCGGCCGTCGGAGTCGCCGCGTTGCCTCCAGCCGCCTGGGGTCCGACGGAGACGCTCATGACTCGGCCGCTTCCAGCACGAGGGCGGCGTTGCAGCCGCCGAAGCCCAGCGAGGTGCTGAGGCTGATCCGGGGACGCGCGGCTCGCGGAGACCCGACCACGTGGTCCAGGTCGCACGCGGGATCGGGTTCCTCCAGGCCCAGAGTGTACGGCACGACGCCCTCGCGGGAGGCCAGCAGGCACATGATGGCTTCGAGGGCTGCCGCCGCGCCCATCGTGTGCCCGAGCGCAGCCTTGATCGAGTTGACGGGAATCTCGGACGCGCGGCGGCCGAGCGCGCGCCTGAGCACCTCGGCCTCGATCCGGTCGTTCAGCGGCGTCCCGGTCCCGTGGGCGCTCACGAAGTCGACGTCGGCGGGCGTCAGCTCGGCTTCGTCCAGCGCCGCGCGGACGGCGAACTCGAGGCCACGGCCGTTCGGGTCCGGGGCCGCGATGTGCGAGCCGTCACTGGCGCTGGCGTGACCCAGCAGCCTGCCGAGCTTCGGCCCGCTCATCGCGCCGTCGCGGGTCATCAGCACCAGCGCGGCGGCTTCTCCCAGGAGAAGACCGCTCCGCCGGCGGTCGAACGGACGCACGCGCTCGCGCGTGAGCGAGCGCAGGGCGTCGAAGCCCCGCATCACGAACCGGCAGAGGGCGTCGTAGCCGCCGGCGATCACGACGTCCGCGGCGTCGCCGCGCAGCAGGTCGGCGCCGATGCCGAGCGCCGTCGCCCCGGCGGCACAGGCGGTGCCGACCGTGAGCACCGGGCCTCGGGCGCCGAGCCGCCGGGCGAGCGCGTGCGCCGGACTGTCGTAGAGCGCGCCGACCGCGTGTCGCGGACGCCCGCCGGGTGCCAGGGCGCGCTCGAGCTGCTCGACGCCGCCGAGCGCCGTGCCGAGGACGACGGCCACCCGCTCGGGCTCGGCGGAGACGACGGCACGGGCCAGGAGATCTTCGGCCGCGGCCAGCAGGAGCTGCGTGGCGCGACATCCCGCGCGGCGTCCGCCGGGCAGGGGTCGGAGCTTCTTGATCTCACCTCCGCGACCCACCCGCAGATCGTCCACCGGAAAGCGCTCGATCATCGAGATGCCGTCGCTTCCGGTGACCAGCCCGGACCAGAACGCGTCGAGGTCGGCGCCGAGCGGGGTCACGGCTCCGGCGGCCACGAGGCTGATGGGCTCAGCGCGCAGGCGCGTGACTCCAGGCATGACGGGACATGAGCCGGCTCATAGCAGTCGCGAGTAGTACATCCGAAACGCCCGGATCGGTCCGGGCTCGGTGTCGTAGAGACGCGTCGCCCAGAACCGGCGAGCGGTCTGGTCGAAAGTCATGATGCCGGGCTCGGCAGGGTCGTTCGGGTCCCACACGACGAACTCGACCCCGCCCGCGGCGGGACGCGACTCGAAGGCGACGACGGTGTGGTTCAGCTCGGGCTTCGGCCAGTTGGTGACGAGAAGCTGGACCAGTCGTCCCGCACGCAGCTCGTCGACGATCTCGTGGGCGACCGCCTCCTGGTGGGCGCCGGGGACCGGCAGCGTCACGCGCCAGTTCGTCCAGTGCACCCAGGTCCAGAACGCTCCCCCGAGCCCTTCCTTGACGGCGCTCTCCGCCACGCGGGAGAACTCGCGGAGGTTCGCGTAACCCGGAATCACGACCCGATCGTCCAGGGGGAGCGCCGGCTCCCAGGCCGGCAGGGCCGCGACGCGCTTCACCCGCTCGACGTACCCGGCGCGATCGAGCTTGGGAAGTGAGGGATCGAACCGGGCAAACTGCGCGAACTGGCGCACGCCGCGCGCCAGCACGAAGCAATAGTGCGCGTAGAGGTCGGGCTCGTCGGGATGGCGCGCGCCGATCAGGTTCGGGAACGCGAAGGTGTCGGTCGCGAACGAGAACGCCGGCGCCTGGACGGGTCGAGCGAGGCCGAGCGGCGGGCCGCCGCTCGGCTGCGGCGTGCTCGCGCACGCTGCAGTCACGACCACCACACTCAGGAGGGCTGCAAGGCGCGAGTTCACGATGAAATTCAACGTCTTACCCTAAAGGCCAGCGTCGCCATCGTCAAGAGTGCGTGTTATCCTTCGGCCCGGTCGTCCCGCATGAGCCGAACGATCGCGGCACTCTACCGGTTCCTCTACGCCGGCCTCCTCTCACGCCTTCCCGAACCGACCGCCGTCTCGCTGGGCCAGAGCCTGCTCCGCCGACTGCCCCTCGATCGGCTGGGCTGCTTCCAGCTGGAAGATCCGAGGCTCGCGATCACCCTCGGCGGGGTGCGGCTGCCCAACCCGGTCATCCTGGCCGCGATGTACTACGACCCCGCGATCCTCGCGCGCGCGATGGGCTTGGGCTTCGGCGCCGTCACCGCCAAGTCCATCACGGTCCAGGCGCGGCCCGGCCATCCCCAGCCCAACCTCGTGCGAACGCGTACCGACGCCGGCCCGGGCCTCGTGAACTGCAACGGATTTCAGAATCCCGGCCTCGACCAATTCCGCGCCGCGGTGGCGTCGATGCCCCACCGGGTACCGCTGATCGTGAGCGTCGCCGGCGAGTCGATCGACGACTACGTGAGGCTCGTGCACGAGCTCGGCGCGCTCGGCGAGCTGGTCGAGTTCAACATCTCCTCGCCGAACACCAAGCTGGTCTACGATTGGAGCCGCAAGCCGGACGAGCTCGCCACGCTGCTCCGTGAGGTGCGCCGGGCGACGAGCAAGCCTCTCATCGTCAAGCTCTCGCCCGATTTCGCCGACACGAACGAGCGCCAGATCATCCCGGCGGCGCTCGAAGCCGGCGTCCGCATCGTCAACTACGGCAACACGCGCAAGGTGACGGACCGGCGCCTCTCCCGGGGCGAGGGCGGCCTCTCGGGCCCCGACATCTTTCCCGCGACGCTCGAGAACCTTCGCCGGACGCGTCGCCTCTTCGGCGGCGATCTCGAGATCATTGCGACCGGCGGGGTCGACTCGCCCGACAAAGCCTGGCAGCTGCTTCACGAAGGCGCAACGGCGGTCGGATATTTCACCGGATTCGTCACGCGCGGGCCGATACTCGCTCGGCAGATCCTCGAGCGGCTCGTCGCCGACCGCTGACCGCGCTCGCTCGGCACCAGAAATGCTCACAGCTTATCCACTTGTCCACCACTATCCACAGATGACAAAATCTGCCGGTCTGACGCGGATTCACGAGGGCGTCGCCGGAATATGACGGTCCGTTCGTCCACGGAGAGCACACCCCTACAGATTCCCGGATTCCACGCGGCGGCGCCTCGCGACGGCGCGCCGACCGCGCATTTTTTGCGGACAAACGAGACCTTGACACTGAAATCACGGCGCTCGTAAGGTTGGCGGGCAATGTTCCCTGTTCAGTTCACCGCTGCACCGCGGTCGCTACGACCGGCCTTCCCTGGAGGTTACAAAGCACGATGGACGGCAGCAGCAGGAAGCCCCTTGCGAAAGTGGAAGGCCGACGACGCATGCGCCTGAGCGGCGTGACCGTCGTCTGGCGCGGTACGCCCAATCTCGACGACTGGGTGGCGTACATCGTGAACGGGACCCGGTCCAAGAAGCTGATCCTGGCCGATCACTCGTCCGAGCGCAAGGTGAAGTCGCTCTTGTCGCGCCTGCAGACGCTGCCGCGGAAGGAAATCGAGAAGCTCGCGAAGAGCTGAGGCCATCGCACGGTGGAGCCGGAGGCGCCGGGCGCGTGCGGGAGGGATCGACTGGACCACGCGGCACGCGCTCGCTACCCCGCGGCGGCTGGGCTCCATCCGGGCGCGCGGCGACCGCCGTTCCGTTGGCTGGAACGGATCCCGTCGATCCCTCCCGCACACGCCCGGCGCCTCCGATCCCGCTTGCGGCGGAGTTTCAACGCAGCTTCGCGGACGACGTGCAAGTGGAACGCTTAGATGATCCCTCGCTCGGCGAGGCTCACGAATCTCCCTCGGCCGATCACGAGGTGGTCGTGGATCCTCAGGTCGAGGAGACGCGCGCACTCGACCAGCTGCCGGGTGAGCCGCACGTCCTCTCGGCTCGGCGTGGGATCCCCGCTGGGGTGGTTGTGGAGCAGGATCACGGAGGCGGCCGACTCGAGGATCGCCGGCTTGAACACTTCCCGCGGGTGCACGAGGCTCGCCGACAGCGTTCCCTGCGAGATCACGCGGTCGAGGAGTAGACCGTTCTGTGCGTCGAGGAGTGCCACGCGGAATACTTCGCGCTTGAGGTCCTCCATGAGTGGCCCGTATGCCGCGTACACCTCGGCGGGGCCCGACAGGACGACGCGCGCGCCGGGGATCCGCGCCCGGAGGCGCCGCGTCAGCTCGAACGCGGCGACCAGCCGCGCGGCCTTGGCCGGCCCGACGCCCGAGAGCTTCGCGAGCTCGGCGACCTCTCGGCCCGCCACGTCGGCCAGCGAGCCGTAAGCGGCCAGCATCTCGCGCGCGACGTCGATCGCGCTCTTGCCACGCGTTCCGGAGCCGAGCTGGAGAGCCAGGAGCTCGGCGTCGGCGAGGGCCTCGGGTCCGTTCCAGTAGAGGCGCTCGCGTGGGCGCTCGGCCTCGGGCCAGCGTTCGATAGCCATACGGCACTCGTACGCGAGCCGCGCCCGACGGTCAATGCGGCGATTTCGATACGGCCCCGTCGCTCACGCGCGGATGGTGATCGCGCGCGGCTCGTCACCGACGCCGGCGATGTGCACGTGAATCGCGTCCGCTGGCAGCAGCGGCGCCAGCTTGTCCGCCCACTCGATGACCGTCACGCCGTCGCCGCCCACCAGCTCCAGAAGGCCCAGATCCATCAGCTCGGTCAGGCTGTCGGTCCGGTAGGCGTCGACGTGATAGATGGGCACGCGGCCCTTGTATTGATTGACGAGGACGAAGGTCGGGCTCGTCGCGCGGACGGCGGCGCCGAGGCCCCGAACGAGCCCCTGGACGAAGCAGGTCTTCCCCGCGCCCAGCTCACCCGTCAGCGCGACGACCGCGCCGGGCCCGAGGGTGCGGCCGAGACGCTCGCCGGCGGCCTCCGTCGCCTCGGCGCTCACGCTGGTGATCTCAGCCGCCGGCGCCGCCACGGAGCCTCTTGAAGGCCTCGGGGATCGCCGCGACGATGTCCCGCGCGATCAACGCCTCTTCCCCGACTCGCTCGGCGGCGATGTCGCCCGCGCTCCCGTGCAGGTAGACGCTCGAGCGCAGCGCGTCCCCGGGCTCGAGGCCGCGCGCCAGGAAGGCGCCGAGCATGCCCGTGAGCACGTCGCCCGTGCCCCCGCTCGCCATCCCGGGATTGCCCGTCGGATTCACGAAGACGCGCCCGTCCGGCGCCCCGATCACGCTCCGCGCCCCCTTGAGGACGATGTGGACTCGATAGCGCGTCGCGAACTCACGCGTGGACTCGATCCGATCGCGCTGGACGTCCTCCACGCCAACGCCCAGCATGCGCGCCATCTCACCGGGATGGGGCGTGAGGCAGCGCGCCGACGGCGCGCCGCGCAGCACCTCGAGATGGCCGGCGAGCGCGGTCAGCCCGTCGGCGTCGACGGCGAGCGGCGGGCGAAGCTCCTGGACCAGGCTCCGCACGACCTGCTGGGTCTCGTCGTCGAGGCCGATGCCGGGGCCGAGCGCGACGGCGTCGCGCGACGCCGCGAGCTCGGCGATCACCTCGCGCGCTTTCAGCGCGAGCGTGTGCGCGGGCGTCTCCGGCAACGGCTCCGTCATCGCCTCGAGCACGAGGCTCGCGACGATGGGCTGCTGGCTCGCGGGCGTCGCGACCGTGACGAGCCCGCTGCCGCTGCGCATCGCCGCCGCCGCCCCCAGCGCCGCCGCCCCGGTCTTGCCGAGCGAGCCCGCCACCAGGAGCAGGTGGCCATAGGTCCCTTTGTGCGCCGCGCGTGAGCGTCGCGGGAAGTGACGCGCGACGTCGCTCGGCTCGAGGAGGAACGTCGTGACCCCGCGGGCGACCTCGGCATGGGGGACGCCGATGGCGACCACCGTCACGCGCCCGGCGAGCTCGTCGCCGGGGGCGGTGACCAGGCCGCGCTTGAGCCCGGCGAACGTCAGGGTCATCGACGCCCTGACGGCGGCCCCCGCGGGCGCGCCGCCGTTCGCCGACATCCCCGACGGGATGTCGAGGGCGACCACGGGCCGGCCGCTGGCGTTGATCAGCTCGATCGCCCGCGAGACGGCGCCTTCGGGAGCGCCGCGCGAGCCGGTCCCGAGGAGCGCATCGACGACGACGTGGGCCCGCGCGAGTGCGGCGGCCACGGCGGCGTCGTCCGCGAAGGGCCGCGCGCGAATCCCGCTGCGCCCGAGCTCCTCGAGCTTGAGCCCGGCGTCGCCGCCGATCTCGGCCGGCGGGTGCGTGAGCAGCACCGAGGGCACGGCACCGTGGCGCTTGAGCCACCTGGCCACCACGAAGCCGTCGCCCCCGTTGCCACCCTTGCCGCAGACGATGACGACGCGCGCGCCGCGGCGGGGCGCCCCCAGGGTGGGGAGCGCGGCGACGATCGCGTCCGCGGCGCCGCGGCCGGCGTTCTCCATGAGGGTGGCTCCGGGAATGCCGAGCTCGGTGATCGCCCGCTGATCGAGCCGCCGCATCTCCTCGGCGGTGAAGACGCCCAGCACGACTATTTCCCGGCGGGGAGCGGGGCCGCCTGGACGAGGAAGTCGGCGAGGATCGCGATGTAGGTTTCGCGCCACTCGGTGCGCGCCGCCTTGGGTAGCTCGATGTGCAGCGCGCGCTGCGGAAGCCGGAGGATGCCGTCGCGCTTGGCGCCCGACGCGGCATAGCGCACCGAGTCGGCCGGCTCGACGAGGATCTCGAGCCGCGGCGCCGCGCGGTTCGCGCGGAGGTGCGCGTCCCGGATCAGCTCGAAGAGCGCTCGGAGCCTGAGGGCCTCGTCTCGGTCGACCCCTACGGTCGCGATCTCGACCAGGTTGACCGCGTCGCGATGGTTGTTGCCGTGGATCTCGGCGTAGAAGACCAGCGGCCCTTGAGCGACCTCCCGGACCCGCTGCTCGTAGGCCCGGTAGACCTGCTGGGCGTCCGCGCTGACGACCTCTTCGGACGCCGGGCGCCCCGGCATGCCTTCGAGCGGCCGGTTGACCTGAAAGCGCCGGCCGGCCCGCTCGCGCGTGTCGGGCTCGAGGTTGAACCCGGTGGCGATGACGACGCCGAACCCGGTGCGCCGGCCGAGCTCGGCGACGATCTCGCCCGTCCGCGCATCCGAGCTGCCGTGCGGCGCCGCGATCACGACACCGCGCTTTCCGGTCTGGCCCGAGATCTTTCCGGGCAGGCCCTCGAGCTCGGGGAGGCGCGTCGTGGTGGCGCAGCCGGAGACGACGAGCGGGCCGATCGCCACGCTAATCGCCCACCAAAATCGCCTGCGCGAGCGCATACTCCCCTTCGTGGGTCAGCGAGAGCAGCATGCGGCTCCCGCCCCTGAACAAGCCGATCTCCTTGGAATAGCCGGACAGGACGAGGGTCGGCGCCTGCTCGCGCTCACGGCGGACCTCGAGCTCGCGCCAGCGCACTCCCAGCTGCAGCCCAGTGCCCAGCGCCTTGAGCCCCGCCTCTTTGGCGGCAAAGCGCGCCGCGAAGTGGGGCACCGGATCACGCCGTGCACGACAGTAGGCGATCTCGTGCTCGGTGAACACGCGGTCGACGAAGCGATCCTGCCAACGGTCGATCGTCGTCCGCATCCGCGGAATGCTCACCAGGTCCACGCCGACTCCCGAAATTTTCACCGATCCCCGATCTGCCCGCGGATGAGCCCGGCGAGGTCGTCGGCCATCGCGCGGATGCGGGCACCGTCGGCGCCTTCGATCATGACCCGGGCCAGCGACTCGGTGCCGGAGTACCGGATCAGGATGCGCCCGTGGCCGCTCATCTCCTGCTCGAAGGCGGCCGCGCGCTCGCCGACTCCGGGGATGGAGTCGATCGGCGGCTTGGACCGGACGGGCACGTTGATGAGCACCTGGGGAAACTTGCTCAGGCAGGTTGCCAGCGCGGCCAGCGGCTCGCAGGTCTCGGCGGCCACGCTGAGCAGGGCGAGCGCCGAGAGGATTCCGTCTCCGGCGGGCGAGTGGTCGAGGAACAGGAGGTGGCCCGACTGCTCGCCGCCGAGATTGGCGCCGAGCCGTTGCATCTCCTCGAAGACGTAGCGGTCGCCGACCTGGGTCTTGACCACGCGGATGCCGGCGGCCTCGAGGGCCTGGTCGAGGCCCAGGTTCGCCATGACCGTGGTCACCACAAGGCTCTGCTTCAGCCGCTGGCGCGACGCCAGGTGGCGACCCGTGATCGCGAGCGCGTAGTCCCCATCGCGGATCTCGCCCGTGCCATCGACCGAGATGAGCCGATCGCCGTCGCCATCGAACGCGAAGCCGACCGACGCGCCGCCGGCGCGCACCTTCCGCTGGAGCTTTTCGGGATGGAGTGCGCCGAAGCCGGCGTTGATGTTCGTGCCGTCCGGCCGCGCGCCGATCGTGATCACCCGGGCGCCGAGACGGCGGAACACGCGCGGCGCGACGCGGTAGGTCGCGCCGTGGGCGCAGTCGAGGGCGACGGTGACCTCGTGGAGATCGAGCGGGAAGCACCCGCAGAGGAAGTCGACGTACGCGGCCTCGGCGGGGTCGTAGTTCACCAGCTCACCGATCTGCGCGCCGCGGGCGCGGGGCGCCCGATCCGGGGCCTCGAGCCGCTGCTCGATCTCGGCCTCCCACGCGTCCGGGAACTTGGTGCCCTCGGACGAGAAGAGCTTGATGCCGTTGTCCGCGAACGGATTGTGCGAGGCGCTGAGCACGATGCCGCCGTGGGCCTCGAGGCGGCGCGTGAGCAGCGCGATGCCGGGGGTGGGCAGCACGCCGACCGAGTAGCAATCGGCCCCGGCGGATAGGACACCGGCGATCAGGGCCGCTTCGAGGAGGGGCCCCGAGCGTCGCGTGTCGCGTCCGATGACGAGCCGCGCCCTGTCGACACCATGGTCGACCTGGAGCGTCGCGACGAGCTGGCGGCCCACACGGAACGCGAGGTCGGGCGTGAGTGGCTCTTCGTTCGCCACGCCCCGGATTCCATCGGTGCCGAACAGACGCGTCATCGAGTGTTCATTCTCGGGCTCGAGGGCTCGCCTCGGACGGCGGGGCCCTAGCCCCCAATCATTATAGGGTGCGGGATGCCTGGCGGAGGCGTTCGGCGACGCGGACCGCGTCCAGCGTTTCGGCGACGTCGTGGGCCCGGATCAGGGCGGCACCGTTCCACACCGCCACCGCGGTTGCGGCCAGCGAGCCGGCGAGTCTGTCGTCGGTTCGGGGCCGGCCGGTGACCGCGCCGATAAAGGACTTTCGCGACACGCCTATACAGAGCGGGCGCCCGAGGGCCGCGAGCTCGCCCAGGCCCGCCAGCACCGCCGCGTCCCACGCGTCCCAGGCAACCGCCTCGCCGCGGAAAAACCCGATCCCCGGATCGAGCGCGACGCGCTCGTCCGGAATTCCGGCGGCCCGGGCGCGCGCCAGCGCCGCCGCCAGCAAAGCCTTCACGGACGCCACCGGATCCAATGCAGTGGGGCCAGCGTCGGGCCCAGGACCGCGGGGGGGACGCGAGCGGCGGAGTGGGACCCCCTCGTCCCGTTCGCAGCTCGAAGAGCTGCGATTCGGGCGAGCGGGTGACGGAGCCGCTCGCGTCCCCCCCGCGGTCCCGGGCCCGACGCTCGAAGGGGACGCCATGAGGATGGCCCCGGCGCCGCGCTCGCTGATGAGGGCGGCGACCGCGGGGTCACGGAGGCCCGACACGTCGTTGACCACCCGCGCGCCGGCATCGAGCGCGGCTCGGGCTGGCCCGGGACGGGCCGTGTCGGCCGAGATCGGCACCGGCACCTTGGCGACCAGCACTTCGACCGCCCGCGCCAGACGCTCCCGCTCGTCCTCGTCGCTGACCGCGGTCTGGAGGTAGGGCGCGGTCGATCGGGCGCCCACGTCGATCAGCACGGCCCCCGCATCGACCATGGCGAGCGCCGCCCCCAGCAAACCCTCGCCTGTCGTGTGGATGGAGCCGGCGTGGAAGGACTCGGGGCTGACGTTGAGCGCGCCCATGACGACGACGGGTGTACCGTGCCCGAGGGAGACGCCGCCGAGGACGGCTCGATGGACCAAATCGAGCCGCGAGCCGCTACGCGGGCGCGCCGGCTTCCTGGAGGGGCCGAGTGCGCAGGATGCGGGCGATCTCCTCGCCGTCGAGGGTCTCCCGCTCGAGCAGGGCGCGCGCCAGCGCGTGAAGCTTTTCGATGTTCTCCTGGAGGACATGCTTGGCGCGGCTCGCGCATTCCATCACGATCCGCTTGATCTCGGAGTCGATGATGAGCGCGGTGTCCTCGCTGTAATCTTTCGCCCGGGCGACCTCGCGGCCGAGGAAGATGTGCTCCTCGTTCTTCCCGAAGGTGAGTGGCCCGAGCCTGTCCGACATGCCCCACTCGCAGACCATCTTGCGCGCCATCTCGGTCGCCTTCTCCAGATCGTCGCCGGCGCCGGTGGTCTGCTGGTTCAGCACGATCTCTTCGGCGGCCCGCCCGCCGAGCAGGATCGTGATGCGGTTGACCAGGTACTCCTTCGAGTAGTTGTACTTGTCGTCGACGGGGAGCTGCTGGGTCAGGCCGAGGGCGCGTCCACGCGGGATGATAGTCACCTTGTGGACCGGATCGGTACCCGGCAGAACGTCGGCCACGAGCGTGTGGCCCGCCTCGTGATACGCGATCGTCCGCTTCTCGCCGTCGCTGATGATCATCGAGCGCCGCTCCACGCCCATCAGGACCTTGTCCTTCGCGCTCTCGAAGTCGGACATCTCGACGAGCTTCTTGTTCTGCCGCGCCGCCAGCAGCGCCGCCTCGTTGACGAGATTCGCCAGATCCGCGCCCGAGAATCCGGGCGTCCCGCGCGCCAGGACCTTCAGCTCGACGTTGGGAGCCAGCGGGATCCGGCGGGCGTGGACGCGGAGAATTTCCTCGCGTCCCTTCACGTCGGGCCGCGGCACGACGACCTGGCGATCGAACCGCCCGGGCCGGAGCAACGCCGGGTCGAGCACGTCGGGCCGGTTGGTGGCCGCGATCAGGATGACGCCCTCGTTCGTCTCGAATCCGTCCATCTCGACCAGGAGCTGGTTGAGGGTCTGCTCCCGCTCGTCGTGCCCTCCCCCGAGCCCGGCGCCGCGGTGGCGCCCGACCGCGTCGATCTCGTCCATGAAGATGATGCAGGGCGCGTGCTTCTTGCCCTGCTCGAACAGGTCACGCACGCGCGAGGCGCCGACGCCCACGAACATCTCCACGAAGTCGGAGCCGGAGATCGAGAAGAACGGCACGTTCGCCTCGCCGGCGATTGCCTTCGCCAGCAGCGTCTTGCCGGTGCCGGGCGGGCCCACCAGCAGCACGCCCTTCGGGATCTTGCCGCCGAGCTTCTGGAACTTCTGCGGATCCTTCAGGAAATCGATGATCTCGCGCAACTCTTCCTTGGCCTCATCGACGCCGGCGACGTCCTGGAAGGTAACCTTGTTCTGCTTCTCGGAGATGAGCCGCGCCCTCGCCTTCCCGAAGCTCAGCGCCTTCGCGCCGCCCCCCTGCATCTGCCGCATGAAAAAGACCCAGACGCCGATGAAGAGGAGCATCGGCACCCACTGCAGGAAGATCGCGTACCAGGGGTTGGCGTCCGGCGGCTTCACCGCGATGCGCACGCCGCGGTCCTTGAGGGTTTTGATGAGGTCGGGGTACTCGACGATGTAAGTCCGCTGGGTCTGCGCGGAGTCCTTGAGCGAGTACGTGACGAGGTTGCCGCGGATGACGACGGACTCGACGCGGCCCTGATCGACGGCCTTGAGGAACTCGGAGAAGTTCGGCTGCTCCTGGCCGCCCTGCTGGGCGCCCTGGAACACCGTGAAGAGGAGGATGACGATGAGGCCGATCACCATCCAGAGCGCGAGGTTCTTATAGACCTGGTTCATATCGGCCCGCCCATTATAGCACCCGGTCAAACGACCAAGCGGGGGTCAGATGCCGTCGAGCGTCGCGACGTAGGGCAGGTTGCGGTAGAGCCCGTCGTAGTCGAGGCCGTAGCCGACCACGAACACGTTCGGGATCGTGAACCCGACGTAGTCGATGGTGACCTCGGTCTCCCGACGACCGGTCTTGTCGAGGAGCACGCACGTGCGCACGCTCCGAGGACGGCGCGCCTCGAGCGTGCGCTTCAGCGCGGCCAGGGTGAGACCCGTGTCGACGATGTCGTCGACGAGGAGCACGTGCCGGTCCGCGATGTCGACGGCCAGGTCGGCGACGAGCCGCACGGTGCCCGAGGAGCTCGTCCCCGAGCCATAGCTCGACGCGCGGAGGAAATCGACGGTGAGGTCGATCGGGAGCCCGCGCATGAGATCGGCGACGAAGGGAACCGCGCCCTGGAGAACGCCGACCAGTACGGGATTCGCCTGCGCGTAGTCGCGCGCGAGTGCCTGGCCCAGCTCGGCGACGCGCGCCGCGATCTGCCCTTCGGAGACGAGCACTCGCCCCGGCCTCGGAGCCCCCATCTCACCGGGCTGTGACGAACGCCGAGAGCGATCGCTCGCTGCCGATCCGGTCGGCGACCTGCTGGGCCGCCTCCCGCGTGGCGAAGGAGCCGACGCGCACGCGGAACCGGACGCTGCCGGGCGCGTCCACCTGGGCGACGTACGCGTCGTGGCCCGCGGCCGCGAGCCGGGCGCGCAGGGCGTCGGCGGGCTCCCGCGTCTTGTAGGCGCCCACCTGGATGGTGAACGCGGACTGGCTCGGCGCCGGCCCGGGCAGCTCGGGCGCCGCGCCGCGGTCGGGCTTCGGCGTCGTGTCGGGCTTGTCGCTCTTCTCGGCCCGCGCGGGCTTCGACGGCTTGGCCGGCGGCGGCGCGGTGAGCGGCGCGGTCAGGTCCTGGTAGAAGGTCAGCGTCGGGGTGGGCTCGGCCGGGCGCGCGGTCCTGTCTCCGCCGCGCGCCGGCGCCGTCTCCTTCGCCGCCTTCGCCGCCGTGGGAGTCGGCGCGGACGGAGCGCGCGGCCAGAAGCGTCCGGCCATGACGCCGAGCATGAAGGTGCCGCCGAGCACCGCGAGACAGCCCATCAGAAAGAGCGCGGAGGCCGTCCGGCTCGGGGCGCGCCGTCCTCGTCCACCGCGCATGGCCCTCACATGCTCTCGGGCGCGCTCACGCCCAGGAGCTCGAGGCCGTTCCGGATCACGGTCCCCACGGCCGCGCAGAGCGCCAGGCGCGCGCGCATGAGACGGACGTCGTCCTGGATGACCCGGTGGTTCTTGTACCAACCGTGGAACTCGCCCGCGAGCTCCTGTAGCCAGTAGGCGACGCGGTGCGGCTCGAGCGATTGGGCCGCGCCCCTGACGAGCTCGGGGAACTGCAGGAGCCGCTTGATCACCGCCAGCTCCGCGGGCTCGACGAGCGGGCTCGTGTCCACGTCGGTCAGAACGGGCGCGGCGATCCCCTGCTCGGTCGCCTGGCGGAAGATCGAGCGGATGCGCGCGTGCGCGTACTGGACGTAATAGACGGGGTTGTCGTTCGACTGGCGCGTCGCGACCGCGAGGTCGAACTCGAGCGGGCTGTCGTGGCGGCGGGTGAGGAAGGTGAAGCGGGCGGCGTCGCGACCGACCTCCTCGAGCAATTCGTCCATGAGCACGAACTCGCCCCGACGCTTGGACATCCGCACGGGCTGCCCGTCACGCAACAGCGTCACGAGCTGGACGATCAGCACCTCGAACGCCTCGGGCGCGTGGCCGAGCGCCTGCATCGCCGCCCGCATCCGCGCCACGTACCCGTGATGATCGGGGCCGAGCAGGTTGATCAGCCGGTCCGCCGCCGCGAACTTCACGTGGTGGTGATAGGCGACGTCCACCGCGAAGTAGGTCGGCTCGCCGTTCGACCGTCTGAGCACGCGGTCCTTGTCGTCGCCCGCCTCCTCCCGCTCGGACGAGCGGAACCAGAGCGCACCGTCCTGCTCGTAGCTGAGGCCGCGCGACGCGAACTCCTCCAAGACTTTCTCCGGAAGGCCTTTGGCGCGGACGTCGCGCTGCTCGGAGGACCAGACGTCGAACTCGACGCCGTAGTCGCGCAGGATGCGGCGCTGCACCTCGACCATCCGCGCGACCGCGTAGCGCCCGAAGTGCTCGATGCGCTCGCGCTCGGAGGCCCCGGTCATGAGGCCCCCACCCTCCTGGCGATACGCCTTCGCGAGATCGACGAGGTACTCGCCGGGGTAGCCGTTCTCGGGCAGCGCGGCCGGCTCGCCGAACTCTTGCTTCACGCGCGCCTCGAACGAGCGCGCCAGCGCCTCGAACTGATTGCCCGCGTCGTTGACGTAGAACTCGGTCGTGACGGCGGCGCCCTGCGCCCGCAGGAGCCGCGCGAGCGCGTCACCAACCGCGGCGGCCCGCGCGTTGACGATGACCAGCGGGCCCGTCGGATTCGCCGAGACGAACTCGAGGCGGATGCGCCGGCCCGCCTGGCTCTCGCCGCGCCCGTAGGCACCGCCCGCCGCGAGAATTTCGCGCAGCGCGCCGGCGCACCATGCGGGCGTCAGGAACACGTTGAGGAACCCGGGCCCGGCGACCTCCAGCCGCTCGACCTCGGGCATGGGCGGGAAGTGCTTCACGACGAGATCGGCGATTTGTCGGGGCGCCCGCTTCGCGGTCCGCGCCAGGACCATGGCCACGTTGGTCGCGTAGTCGCCGTGCTCGGCCTGGCGCGGGATCTCCCAAGCATACTCCGCGGGCTCGGGCAGCCCCGCTTTCACGAGCGCCGCCCGCACACCGTCCGTCAACCGATCCGTCAGTCGCACCTTCGCATCAGGGTACCTGCCCCAAGCTGCGTCGTGACGAAGAAAAAGCGGATGGGAGTGCGAGCCGCAGGACGTCGCGGGGCGGGGGCCCCGCCGGCCGAGGCGAGCACCGACGCAAATCGTGCGAGCCGCAGGACGTCGCGGGGCGGGGGCCCCGCCGGCCGAGGCGAGCACCGACGCAAATCGTGCGAGCCGCAGGACGTCGCGGGGGCGGGCATCGTACCGGAGCACCTCCTCGCGCTGGAGCGCAGCCCGGTGAGGCGAGCCAGACGAGCCTCGTCGGATCCGAGGCGACTCCGGCGAGCGCCGGCTCCGAGATGCGCGAGGCCAGCTCCGCGCGAAGGCTCCAGGCGCGCGAGCCGCGGCGGGCTCCCGACGAGACGATCGAGAAAATCCGCGACACGTGCGCACCGGCGTCGGTCGGCTGCGAATGGAGGACCATGTTGACCCGCCACTAACCATCTCCTGATGGCCGACGCGAGCCTCGACGGCTTGGAAGTCGGCATAGGTAGTTCGCATAACCACGAGGGCGCCGGCACCCACTCGTGGAGAGTCTGATCTCGCCATGCACAAGTACTCAGTATTGCGGCATATTCGAGATCGCAAACTCGGCCGAT
>Ga0137394_10000207_pt1 | contig 40777 bp, 43 predicted proteins | sample czobulk116metaG_FD_108278 | JGI IMG/M metagenome (GOLD analysis project Ga0137394, IMG submission 108278) | Vadose zone soil microbial communities from Angelo Coast Range Reserve, California, USA - czobulk1.16 metaG | ecosystem: Environmental > Terrestrial > Soil > Vadose zone | place: USA... | reverse complement strand
TTTGCACGGGAACGGCCGCTCCAGTGGTCAGGCCCGAAATGCCTCCGCCGCCAACGAACACCGTCTTGATGCGAGTCTGCCAGGCGTCCAGCTCAGCTTTGTGCAGGCGCGCGCGGGCTTCCGCAAACCGCTTTCTCCACTGTTTCTCCAATTCCGCTTCGCCGGCCTTTGCCGATGGCTCTTTGCTATCGGCAGCGAGCGGACGCGGGTTGGGTGCTTCCATGGCGGCAGGTGCAACGCTCGGGAAATTGTCATTCGTGTAAACCTTCTTGGACTTCTTGCCCTCCAGCTCGCGACGTTCCCGCTCTCGCCGCGCCACTTCCCCCAAAGACTGCGGGCCTGCGATCCCTGCCATGGGCACCACGGACAGTAGGCCGATCGCAACCCAAGCGCTGCAAACTCCCCAAGAGAGGGCTCGCTTCATGGCAATACTCCTACCCTTAGGATGCGAAAAGACGGCTGCAGTGGCAAGCCGATTCTGTTTGCATGCGGGATGATCTCATCGAACTGATAGCGGAACCGCTAACCAGGCTCTAGGCCAGGCGGCACAAGAAATTCCCATCGCGATCACTGTTGATAAGTGTACTTAATTTCTATCTGCCGGAGCGGATATCGTGATGGGAAAAGCCAAACTCATCCTCGGACTGGCCGTTCTGGCGATGGCTGTCGTCGCGGGCTGGCCCATCGCTTGGTGCGAGCTGGCCAACCTTGAGCTGCGCGAGGACCTACGCGACATCGCGGCGCAAAACGCCGTCCGAATCGGCTTGGCTCCCCCGAGCACGGATGAGTATCTTCGCAGCACCGTCGTCCGCGCAGCCAAGGAGCATGAGATTCAGCTTGAGCCTGAGCAAGTGACACTGCATCGCACGGGCACCGCCGAAGCGCCGATCCTATACCTAGCCGCGGACTACAATGTGCACGTGAAGCTGCCAGGATATTCGTTCACTCTCCACTTCACTCCGTCGAGCGCAAGGTGAACCGCTACATGGCCTCTCGACTGACTCCTTCGGAGTTGCGTTACCGGACATTGAGTCGTAGTTTCCGATTACCGCTGCGGGCTCAATGGGTCGGCGGTCATTCGTGAATGGGCATTTTCTTCGAGAGTTTCAGCCTCTGTCCCGACCCTACGAACAGTTAACTGCAAAGACCATCTGGCCATTTCGCTTGTCGCCCCTATTCCAATGAGTTCTAAGATGATGATGTGAATCCCGTCGGTCGGAGGTCGAAGACACACTATGGGTCGCGTAAGCCGTTCATCAGGTCCTAATCGCTGACTACAATTGTGAATGGAACGCGAGCAAGGATGCAGAGTGTGCACAGCACGGGCAGGTAACTCCGGAACTCCCAAGTATTTTGGTCCGCGAGTTGCGGCAGCTGGGAGTGCCAGCCAAAGCGCCGGGAGAAACCTACTTTACGGTCTGGGAATCGGACCGGGCTGGTTGGTCGTTGGCGCGGGCTTATTACTCACATCGCATTGGATCCGACATAGAACTTTGCGAGGTGGTAGCCGTCGTTGACCAGAATGCGCCTGTGACCGTTCTCCGGAAATTGCCCTTGAAGAAAACGGATGTCGATGTTCCCGGCGTCACGGAATGGACTCCCTTAGACCTTGCAGACACGCGTGGTACGGGCCAGTTGGATGTCATTTCTGGTAGGCGATGCTTACGAGAACCATTGGCTAGAAGTCATCAGCGTGCCACAATGGTTCTGCCAGGACAATTTTTTCTGGCCTTGGCTATTACCTGTAGGATTTCGTCACTCACCTTCGACTTGCCGCATCCTCCCATGCTCAGGTAGAGTTTTCCGGAGAGGCTCTTATGCAAGGTCCGACCCTTTGCGCGCAATGTGACTTGCCGGAAGATCGCTGCACCTGCGAAAGGTACTGCACTATCTGTAAGGGGCAGGTAAACGTGCGCCTTTGCTCCGACGGTCTCTTCTACTGTCCCGATTGCCGGGAAGCCTGCGAAGTCTCTCTGGCCACCAGCCGTGGCAACTGAACCCAAAGGCCTCCTCCTGTACATCGATGCGGACGCGCGTCTGGCGGCCGCGGCCGGAGGCGTGGTCCGCTATCTCGCCGATGCCGCCGGACTCCAGAACGACGCCGTCGCTCGATTGCAATCTGCCGTCATCGCTGCCTGCTCGGAAGCTTTCGAACATCTGACGGCAGATCATCCTCAACTGCAAATCACTTTCACGCGCTTTCCCGATCGCATGGAAGTAGCTCTATCCCATCTGCGCGAAAACTCTCCGGCGGTGGGCCTCGATACCCTCGCGGGGTTTACTGCGCAGGTTGACGGCACGGGACCCATCCAGGTCGTTTTAGCCGGTTTCGACCGGGTCCAGTACGAAACGCACGGCGGGGAAGCCGTCACTCGTTTGACGAAATATATCGGCTAGGTCGCTCCCGGCATGAACAACGTCGCCACCAACCGCCCCGCCGACGAAATCCGGAAAATCCCGCTAGGCCTCCCAGGGAAAAACTGACGGCCTACAAAAAGAATTCGCGAAGACGCAAAATGATGGAGGCATCAACGAGGAGAGATCATGAGGTCTGTACTCTATTTTCTGTCTGTGATGGCGTTGCTGTTCATGATCGTTCGGGTGCGCGGCTACGGTCAGCATGGTACGTCATCCAACGCGAAACAGGGTCCAACAGTTCAGCCGTTCCGACTGTTCAATCCGGATACCATGGCCAAGCCGACGGCCGGATATTCCCAAGTGGCGGAAGTCAATGGCGGAAAGATTGTTTACATCGCGGGGCAAGTCGCGCTCGACCGTTCTGGGAACCTGGTGGGCAAGGACGACTTCAGCGCACAGGTGCAGCAGGTCTTCGAAAATTTGAAAGCAGCGGTCGAGGCCGCCGGCGGTGATTTCAACAGCGTGATCAAGCTGAACTACTACTGCGCGGAGAGCGTGGACCCCACGCAGATCCCACTGACACGGGAAGTCCGCGACAAGTACGTCAACACCGCTAGTCCGCCAGCGAGCACATTCGTGGTAGTCAAACGGCTGGTGCGGCCCGCCTACTTAGTTGAGGTCGAGGCAACGGCGGTGGTCAAAAAGTAAGAACGTGTAACGCCCAGCGGGAGATCGGTGGAACACATCAGCGGCTAGCCGCTCAGCGCCGCAACAGCGGCAACAGTGCCTCACTAGCACGGCCACCGCATCCGCGACCTAATGCACCACGATAAGCGACAGCAGTCGCCGCGTCCGAATGAAGATCAATGAAGCAACCAGCACAACCGGGAAGGCAGTGATCGCACGCCATAGCATAAAATAAAAGTCGGGCGCGTGGCTGACTGAATTCTTGTGGCCTTGTATCATCTCGATGTAAGAGTTGTTAGAAACGAAAAAAGCCAGACAACTCGACTGTCTGGCCCTTTTCTCTTGCGGGGTTTCAGAGTCTTACATCTTCAGCGCGAACGTGTTTTTCTGAATGAGCGAGGTCATCTGATCGTCGCTGAGCGACATCCTCAGCGTCAATCGATCGCCCGCGGGCGTCACGCGTGCTTGATCGAGCAATTGCGCCAGATCCGGATTCTCCTTCTGCGCCTGGTACCGTTTGTACAGGAACCCCGCCTGCAGCAACTGGCCAAGCGTGTTCGCATCCTCGGTCGATCCGCACACCGCCTGGAACTTTCCTTCGATGCCGCTGCTCGCGTCCACGTTGATAATCATGTTCTGCATCCGTGCGACGAGTTTCGCCGCTTCGGGGAACTGTCCCACTTCCGGCGCAAGCTGCCGCATCGCCAGCCGCGTGTAAGCGGGATTCAGCACAGCCCAGACCACGCCGCTGCCGTTTGCTTCGTTGATCAGCGGGTAGAGTCTGTCGTTGCGCAGCAGTCCTTCCTCGCCGCCAAAGCGTACTTCGATCATCTTTTCGAGAATGGTGCGATGGCCAAACGCCGCGGTATTCGAATCGATGAAAAAGAAGAATAGATCGTTCGCTCCTGAACCGGTGCCAAACGCATAGAGCGTGTAACCGCGCGATTTGAACGTGGGAAGCTTCTGTTGCTTGAAAAACGCTTCCGTCGAATTCGGATTGTAAGTGCCGAGTGCCACGCCGACGATCTCTTCTCCCGTCGGCACGTCCGTCGAGGCCTTGCCTTCGCTCTTCGCGCTCAACCCCTCCGCGACCAGCCCCCAGGCGAGTTCATCGACTTGCGTATTTGGATCAACTCCCGCCGAGGCCAGGAATTTTTCGAATTGCCGGAAGCGGTCTGGGAGCATCTGTTCCCGTAATTGCGGAAACCATTTCAACGTGCGCGCCTTTTTCAGGTCGGCGTAGGCAAATTCTCCAACCTCCTTGGGGAACAGCGCGATGATGTCCACGCCAAGGCGGCCTGCCCGCGCTGGCTTCGGCACCGCCAGGGACATCGCCACCAGAATGCCGGCGGCCACGAGTCTGCGGATCGTTGACCCCCACCTGGTCGGTGTCACACCTGAATTCGTGGTCAGCTTCATGTCGTACTCCTTTCGAATGGGGCAGGGGGAACTTTTAGTCTACGCCCTTGTTGCGCGGGATGCATTGCCCAGACGCTCCTGCAGTGCCGCTATTTTCATGCGCATCGACGCGGCATACGCCGCGTCCGTGAGGCCGTCGAGATTGATCTCCACGTTGGCCAGTGCTCCGCGCGCACCTGCTTCGGCCATCAAACGCGCTACCTGCAAGTCTGACCGCATGGATGCGGCAACGATAGCATCCAGTTGTCCGAGGCGTTCGAAAAGCGCAACGGCGCGCTCGGCCACCTGCAACGGCACCTCTGACGCGCTTTTCGTCGCTTTCTGTATCGCTTCCTCGCGCCGCCGCGTTTCCTTAGCGTCCCCTTGCGGTAATTTGAACGCGGCCATTACCGCCTCGTAGGACGCCGCGTCACGGTCGATGGCCTCGGAAAGTTCATCTGCAACTCTTCGCATTTCGTCCAGAGCCGCCGAGAGCCGATCGGCAAATCCGGCTTGCGATTTCTTTTTCCGCGAAAGCCCCGCAACCATCTGCCCCAGGGCCGCCGCCAGCGCTCCAGCAAACGCCGAGACGCTTCCTCCTCCCGGCGTTGCTGAAGGAGTTGCCACGGCATCCAGAAACGGGCGCGCCAATCCCGCCAGCTTCCCGTCCTTCGCCACGTCCAGCGGCGCGCCGCTCAGCGCAGCCGCCAGCTTATTCTCAAACACCTGCGCGGGAGAGAAGTTCTCCAGTTGCAGGAAAAAGTCCGCCGCCATCTCGATCGCTTTTTTCGGGACCAGCCCGACGATCTCGCTGCCCACCGGCATTACCCCGTAGCGCTCCGCTTCGCGCTTCACCATTTCATACACGCGGTGCATCGGCGTCTGTTCGAGGTCCGTCAGGTTGATGGACACCTGCGCCAGGTTGCGCGCTTTCAGTTCTACGCCCATCGACTTCACATACCGAAGTCCGCCCGATGAAAACCGGATCGCCTTCGCGATTTTGTTCGCGATGCTCACATCGGAGGTATTGAGATTCACGTTGTACGCGATGAGGAATTTGCGCGCGCCCACCACGGTCACTCCGGCCGTGGGGTGCAGCTTCGGATCACCGACGTCCGGCTGACGGTCGTGGTTCTTCTTCAACTCTTCGCCCAGCCCTTCGAACTGCCCTCGCCGCACATTCTCCAAGTTCACGCGGTCCGGCCGCGTCGCCGCCGCTTCGTAAAAAAACACCGGTATTCTGTAGCGCTTCCAGATTTCGTGGCCTACACGCCGCGCCAGCGTCACGCAATCCTCGATGCTCACGCCGTCGATGGGAATAAACGGCAGCACGTCCGTCGCACCCACGCGCGGATGCGCGCCTCTGTGTTTCGTCAGGTCGATCAGTTCCATGGCCTTGCCGGTGCCCAGGAGAGCTGCTTCCGCCACCGCGTCCGGCCCGCCCGCCAGCGTGATCACCGAGCGGTTATGGTCGGCATCCATCTCTCGATCCAGCACGTATACACCCGGCACGCTGCTCATCGCCGTCACAATGGCATCTACCTTCGCCGCGTCGCGTCCTTCGGAAAAATTGGGCACGCACTCAATCAGTCGTTTCATCGTTTTGGCTTTTTGTCCGCTCGTCCCGGCCAATTATTCGGCAGTTTCGGCTTTCTGTCCGGCAGCGTGGGCCGTTCGTACACGAACGCTGGCTTACTCGGATTGCTTGGTGCCCCCGGGGCTTGGCCAGCCGGAGCTGGCGTTTGCGCGGGATTCCTTGCCTCTCGTGCCGGCCTGAGCGACCTTTGCGCAGGCCTCGCTGCCCCTGGCACGGTTTTCAGTGGCCACTGCGGCCCGATCATCGGCTTCATGTTCGGAGGCAGCGGCTGGTTAACCATTTGCGGTGGTGCCTGGACCGCTTGCCTGGGCTTTTCAGACGAGGCAGGCCTCGCTCGCTCTTTCCGGTAGCGCCTCAATTGCCCGGCAAACCACGTGAAGCCTCCCGCCCACAGCCCCGTAACGATTGCATCGTAGCCGCTCAGCCCCCCTGCCTTTCCCAAGATCGCAACGGCCACGCAGATACTCACCACAAAGGCGTAGAAATATTCTTCGAAAAGGCTCTTTGTGTTCCGCGGCCCGATCTTGAGAAGGCGCACCTTCCTCACAGGCCTCTTTGAATAGTTAGATTGGGGCTTGTTCGGCGGCATGGATTACGCGACCGCGCTTCACGGTCATCCAGCAACGGTTCACACCAAAATAATAAGGAATTTCCCGGTAGTCGGCCACTTCGAATACGGCTATATCCGCCTGTTTGCCAACCTCCAGCGATCCGATGCTTTTTTCCCTCCGCAGCGAATAAGCCGCGTTGATCGTCGCCGCCGTAATCGCCTCCGCCGGCCTCATGCGCAGTTGCGTGCACGCCAGTGAGAGAATCATCGGCATGCTCACCGTCGGACTCGTTCCTGGATTGTAGTCCGTCGCCAGCGCAACAATCGCTCCCGCTGCAATCAGCGCCCGCGCCGGCGCATAGTGCTTCACTCCGAGGTGAAAATCGCAACCGGGCAGGAGCGTCGCCACCGTTTCCGATTTTCCCAGCGCCTGGATGTCGCTTTTGTTTACCTGTTCCAGATGATCGCAGCTTGCCGCCCGCATCAGGATTGCCAGGCGCGTCGCGCCCGTCCGCGAAAGCTGCTCGGCGTGCAACCGGGGAGCCAGTCCCCATTGACGGCCCGCCTGCAAAACGCGTTTCGACTGCGCGACCGAGAACGCGCCGCGATCGCAAAACACATCGCAAAATTCCGCCAGCCGGCTCTCTCCGATCTCCGGCAGCAGATTTTGTTCGATCAACTGGATGTACCGCTCTGCTCCGCCCGTTTTTCCCCGATACTCCGCCGGAACCACGTGGGCGCCAAGAAATGTGGACACGATCTCCAGCGGCTGCTCTGCCGCCAGCTCTTTGTGCAATCGCAGAATCTTCAGTTCGCTCGCAACGTCGAGCCCGTACCCGCTCTTTGCTTCGACCGTCGTGGTTCCGTAAGCTGCAAACTGTTTCAGCGCCGCCGCGGCCCGTTTCTTCAGCGCCTCCGCTGTTGCCGCGCGCAGCTTCTTCACCGAATTCAGAATCCCGCCGCCCTTGCGCGCAATCTCCTCGTAGCTCGCCCCGGCAATCTTCAATTCATACTCTTCCGCCCGGCTCGCCGCATGGATCAAGTGCGTGTGCGAATCGACGAATCCCGGCAGCGCCACGCGCCCGCCCAGATCGAGCTTCTCCGCCGCTCGCGCTTCCGGCAGCCCTTCCACTTCAGCTCGCGTTCCCACGGCCGCGATCAAGCCATCGCGCACCAGCACCGCGCCATCTTCGATCAATCCCAGATTCGAAAGGGAAGCGCCCCGCCGCAGACCGCTTCCGCGCACGGTCAAGAGTTGCGATGCTCCCGTAATGAGAAGGGAATCCGCCAACACTTCTGTATTATGCCGAAAAGCTCCCCACTAGCACACGCGGAACCTGTCCCGCCTGCCCCGAGCATCTCGGGGACCGAGTCGGGAGCCTATGTATTGGTTTCTCAGCGAGCGCTGGCGGCTTGACCCTTAAACGCCGGCAAAAACACTTCCTCCACGAATGTCACGAACGTCGTCGGCGTCGTATTCCTCTCCGACCGCGGCTCCAGCGGTTTCATGTATCCGCTGTTGATCGCCGCGGACATCTCGCAAATCAGCAGCGCCATGTCCTTCGAAATTCCCATCCCTGTCATTGCTTGGATCACCTGCTCATCCGGCAACTCCATGTAAGCTAGGTCCGGTTTCCCGATCGCTTCGCCGGCAATTCTCGCCGCCTCGGTGTAAGTCATGTCCCGCGGCCCCAGCAGCTCCTGCGTCTTCTGCCCCTTGAAGTCCAGCCGCAACAGCGCCTCCGCCGCCACCGCGCCAATATCTCTCGTTGCAATCATCGGCAGCAGAACATCGCCGCGAACCGGCCCTCCCATGACGCCGAGTGACTTAATAATGCCGATTTGCGCCAGCGTGTTTTCCATGAAATACCCGGCGCGCAGGTGCAGCGCGTTCAGTCCCTTGATTTGCGCGAGCCGCTTTTCCATCTTGTGCAAGCCGACGACCGGCCCCGTCTTATCCGGCTTGTCCGCGCCGAAACTGCTCAGCGTCACCGCATGCGTGACGCCCCCCTTTTCCAGCGCCTTGGCGATTGACTCCGTCACTTGATCTTCATACGCGCGGAAATCTGGAAGACTCATCGCCGGCGGCATCAAAACGTACACGCCCTCCGCTCCCGCGAACGCCCGGCTCAACGCATCCGTATCGAGAACATTCGCTGGAAAAGCGTCCGCGCCCCGGCTTGCCAATGGCGCCAACTTCTTGCCGTCGCGCCCAACCACGCGGACTTTCTTGCCCCTGTCGAGCAATTTCCGCGCAGCCATCGAACCCGTGTTTCCCGTTGCTCCTAGGATGACGTACATGGCTTCCTCCTTGCGGGCTTTGTTTCGATGTCTTGGCAGGCTGGGATGCTACCGGCTACAACATCGGAACTTTGACGCCCTTTTTCTTCGCAAAAGCAATCGCTTCCGGGTAACCCGCATCCGCGTGCCGCGCGACCCCCATCCCCGGGTCATTCGTCAGCACTCGTTCGATGCGTTTCGCCATCTCTTTGGTTCCATCCGCCACGGTCACTTGTCCGGAATGCTGCGAATAACCGATCCCCACGCCGCCTCCATTGTGGATGGACACCCACGATGCGCCGCTCGCCGTATTGATCAGCGCGTTCAGCAGCGGCCAGTCCGCAATCGCATCCGATCCATCCAGCATCGATTCCGTCTCGCGAAACGGCGACGCCACCGACCCGCAATCCAGATGATCGCGGCCGATCACGATCGGCGCTTTCAATTCACCCTTGGCCACCAGATCGTTCAGCGCCAGGCCGAACTTGTCTCGTTCACCGTATCCCAGCCAGCAAATCCGCGACGGCAGCCCCTGAAACTTCACGCGCTTCTGCGCCAGCCTGATCCAACGCGCCAAGTGCTCGTCGTGCGGAAACATTTCCAGAACCAGTTGATCCGTCCGCGCAATATCCGACGCCTCTCCCGAAAGCGCCGCCCACCGGAACGGCCCCTTGCCTTCGCAAAATAATGGCCGGATGTACGCCGGCACAAAACCAGGGAAGTCGTACGCGTTCTTCACGCCATGCTCGAACGCAAACGTTCGAATGTTGTTGCCGTAGTCGAACGTCACCGCGCCCAGTTTCTGCAAATCCAGCATCCCCTGGACGTGCCGCGCCATCGCCGCCATCGAATGCTTTTTGTATTCCTCGGGACTCTTCTTCCGCAGCTCCAGCGCCGCTTCCATCGTCATTCTATTGGGCACGTACCCGTCGATGGGATCGTGCGCGCTCGTCTGGTCCGTCAATAAATCCGGCACCACGCCACGCTTCGCCAGCTCCGGAATCAAGTCCGCGCAATTGCCTACCAATCCAACCGAAGTTGCTTCGCCCTTGCGCACCGCATTCTTCAAAATCCGCAGCGCTTCATCCAGCGAAGTCACCATCACGTCGCAATAGCCCGTCTTCACGCGCCGCTTGATCCGCTCCGGGTCCACGTCGATCCCCAGAAACGCCGCGCCATTCATCGTCGCCGCCAGCGGCTGCGCCCCGCCCATACCGCCCATGCCGCCGGTCACAACCAGTTTTCCCGCCAAGATCCCGCCGAAATGTTTCTTCGCCGCCGCCGCAAACGTCTCGTACGTCCCCTGCAAAATTCCCTGCGTGCCAATGTAAATCCAGCTTCCCGCCGTCATCTGCCCGTACATCATCAATCCCGCGCGGTCCAGCTCATGAAACCTGTCCCAATTATCCCAGTGCCCCACCAGATTCGAATTGCACAGCAGCACTCGCGGCGCATATTCATGCGTCCGGAAAATCCCCACCGGCTTCCCCGATTGCACCAGCAGCGTCTCGTCGGCCTCCAGTGCCTTCAGCGATCGCACGATTGCATGAAAACATTCCCAATTCCGCGCCGCCTTGCCCGTCCCGCCATAAACCACCAACTCTTCCGGCTGCTCCGCCACCTCCGGGTCGAGGTTGTTCATCAGCATCCGCAGCGCCGCCTCCTGCTGCCACCCCTTGCACGAAATCTCCGTCCCCCGCGCCGCGCGAAATGGCCCTTTCCCCAATCCCGCCTCCAGCACTGTCCCCGCCACGGTCCCTGACAACTTCGCACTCATGAGTTTTCCTCTCCGCCGCGCAACTTAGCGCACACCGTCGTCATTCTGTACCCGTGTGCTGCGCTCCTCTCTCATCGCGTATTTTGCATCCCAGTGCATTCTGCCGGGAGGCATCATTTGCCGCAACCCTGCCTCGTTTTTCTTTAAAATGCCATTGACAATTGGTTTCTCCCACTCCATAATGCCATCATGACCATCAAGCTTACCCTCGATAAAGCGGGCCGCGTCGTTCTGCCCAAGCCCCTTCGTGACCGCTTGCAACTCGCTCCCGGCGACACCCTCCATCTGGAATCGGAAGGCGAGCGCATCACTCTGCGTCCAGTCCGCCAGAATGTCATGCTCAAGAAGGAACTCGGCGTCTGGGTTTACCAGGGAGAACCGACGGACGCTTCCATCGCCGATCTTGTCGACCGCGAACGCGAAATCCGCCTCCGCGCCGTTACCGAATAAAGTCCGCGGATGAAAGAGTTCTTCGATACTTCCGTTCTGGTCGCCGCCTTCTGGGGCGGTCATGTTCACCACGTGCCCAGCCTCAAGCGCTTCGCTGCTGCGGAAAAGAGACATTCTGCCTGCGGTATTCATTCGCTTGCCGAAGTTTACGCGGTCATGACCGCCCTGCCGGTCAAGCCCATGATTCCGCCCGAGCAAGCCTTGCTCTTCGTCGAAGAAGTCCGCAATCGGCTGACTCTCGTTTCTCTCTCCGCCGAGGAATACTTCGCCGCCATTCAGAACGCCGCCTCGCGGGGTTTCATCGGCGGCCGCATATACGATTCTTTGCTCTTAGCCTGCGCCGCCAAATGCAAAGCCCAGGCCGTCTATACTGGGAATCTCAAGCATTACCAGTCCCTCGCCGCCGACCTCGTTCCCCGCATCCAAACCCCCTGACCCGCGCCCGTCCCATCGTAAACCACCAGCTTTTCCGGCTTCTCCGCCACCCTCTTCTTCCAGTGTCCCAAAGAGGGCAGACGGTGACCAGCTAATAAGCCATTTTCAAGAGGTGACTCAATAGAATGTTCGGGGCGATTCGAAACGCTTCGGCGTAGTATGTGAATCTCCTCTGTGGTTTCGGCACTGCTACCTTTTGTAGACAGGGACCGCCTGAAGGGGCAATGCCAAAAGGTTTTCTTTTTTAAGGAGGACATTTTTATGAAATGGTCGCCCGGTGGCGAGAGCCAAGACATCGAGGACCGCCGCGATCAGCGTGGAGGCGGTGGCTTCCAATTCGGTGGCATTCATATGGGCATAGGGGAATGTTCTGCTCCATTCTTAGTTTCATTTTCAAGACCAACCTTTTTACCTCGCTTGGCGGAAGGACAGTAGACTCCGGCGCGGCCGTAAGCCAGCCTGACCCTTCTCGCGATGCGGCCGAGAAGCCGCTTGTACAGTTCGTATCGTTCGTACTCGATGACACGCAGAAGACCTGGACGCAACTTCTGCCGCAGCAGACTAGCACTCCCTATCGTCACGCCAAGCTGGTGCTTTTCCGCGATAGCACTCGGTCCGCGTGCGGTGGCGCAGGGTCAGCCACGGGTCCTTTCTATTGTCCTGAAGATGAGAAGGTTTACATTGACCTGGGCTCTTTCGACGAGCTGAACCGGCGGTTAGGAGCACCTGGCCAATTTGCGCAGGCTTATGTTCTCGCGCACGAACTAGGGCGTCATATACAGAAACTGATAGGAATCGAAGGTAAGGTGCATCAGCTTCAGGAAACCAATTTACGAGAAGCGAAGCCGCTATCTGTGGAACTGGAACTCCAAGCAGATTGTTTTGCTGGGGTCTGGGCGCATTCCACTCAACAACGCGGCCTGCTCGAAACGGGAGACGTACAATCGGCGCTGGGGGCTGCGTCCGCCGTCGGTGATGACCGCCTACAAAAAATGTCCACTGGACATGTCAGTCCGGAATCGTTCACTCATGGTTCGTCCCAGCAGCGGATGCGCTGGTTCAACATCGGTTTAGATAGCGGCACGATCTCAGCTTGTAATACTTTCGGCCAGCAGGAGTAAGTCAACAGCCTGAATTGTGCCGGGGCTTCGCTGCCCGCGTACCTACAATGACCGAAGTCGGCAACAAAGGCTTGCCTTGCCCAAACCGCGGGACAACTTCCCTCAGCACAGCAACGTCTCAAATCCCGCTTGCGTAACGTGCTGGTCATGCGTCAATGCCGCCTGAATCTGCTCCGCTTCCATCACCTGAAAGCTCGCGCAATCTGTCAGGCTCCAACTCTTATCCGCCGCTTGCTTATAGCGCCGCGGCGCGCTCTCAAATTGCTTCGATGTCTGCGGAACGATGATTACGTCCCGATTGCTGCGGAGTTTCTGGACCACGCTGCCAACAGCTTGCCGCAACGGGCGGCATCGCTAAAGCTGTTAAGGACCTCCGCCAGCACCATTTCGCTGGTCACGATCCTTACCGGAGAAAGCTCCTGAGTCACGCTGACGGCCTTCGTATGAATCTGATCCCGCGGATTCACAAGGGCGATCCAATAGCCAGTGTCGGCGAAGACCAGTCTCATTTATCCGTTCTCTTGCTACCGTAAAGATAATGGTCAACATTTTTTGACAGGTCGGCAGGAACGCGTTCCCATTCGCGTTCAGGTACTTCCCTCGTAATGGCCGAAACCATGTCAAGAATCAAGCCCGATTCCTTTTCCGAAGGTTCCTCTCTCCCCTTTATTCCCATCTCCCCTTGGTCCCTGGCGTAGCGAGTCTCAAATCCGAGTCTCCGCAATATCTCGACGGCCTGGTGCGAGTTTGTCGGGTCATTCGGAGGAACTCCTGCGGCCTCAAGAACAAGCGGACGCGCCGGGAGCTCTCTTTCACCCACAATCACCGTCCATTTTGCCCCTTTCCTCGTCCAACGGAAATGATCAGCGGCGCGAACGATCTCTGCTCGAGTCAATTCCTTTGGATTTCGCATAAAACTCCTCCATCCTCATCTTGTACAACTTATTATTTGTCATCAACAACTAATTACACTGCACCCCTAGACTGGATCGGCGAACGCCTTCGTTCCGCTTGAACACTCCCGGGTTGACCCACCATTTCTGTGGTTTATGCGCGCCTGGCGTTTACCCCGACCGGGTCGGCGCGTCCCGGACGCCTCTCCAGAGCAGGAAAGGGAGGCACTGCTTCCCCAGGCGCTCCGACCTTGTCGGAGGGCCGCTTTTCGCTGGCGTCTTGTCCTCAGTTCATCTAGGCCGGATTCTCCGCACCAACTTCTCCTTACTCTTTCGTTTTTTTTGATCTTCCAACTTTCAACTTTCAACTTTCAACCTTCAGCTTCCCCTCGCCCTAACTCCTTTCCGGCTGCCAGGCCGTGGAGAAGACCGACACGGCCAGAGTGTAGGCGATTTTTGAAGCGGCCTTCCGCGAGTACGGAATGCCGCAGGCTATGCGCACCGATAACGGGCCCCCGTTCGCCTCGCGGGCGGTGGCCGGGTTATCGCGGCTCGCGGTGTGGTGGATCAAGTTGGGGATCCTGCCGGAACGCCTAGCGGCGGGGCATCCGGAGCAGAACGGCAGGCATGAACGAATGCATCGCACCCTGAAGCAGGAGGCGGCCCAGCCGCCGGCGGCCAACCGGCGCGAACGTTTCCGGCGCGCGTGCCAGAACCGGATTACCCGGAAACCATGCTGGTACGCATTGTGCGGCCGCATGGTCATTTTCGTTGGAACAAGCACGACGTGTTTTTGAGCGAAGTTCTCTGGGGCGAGCGGGTGGGCTTGTTGCCCGAGGACGACCGTTGCTTCACGATCTACTTCGCGCAACTTCCCCTGGCACGATTTGACGGCCAGAAGTTGCGGGTGACGCCATTGCCAGAAACAGGGCTGCGATAACGTGACTGCAGAGGAAGGGCCTCGGCCCCTTCCTCTGCACCCCATCCGTACTGGGCCGGACCAAAGAGTGTCAGGGATGTGCCCGGTCTAAAGTGTCAGGGATCCCCCCGGCCGTACATTTTTCCCTGTCATCCCGAGCGAAGAGACGGATCTGCTTTTTCCTTTCTTCGTTGCTTCGTTACGTCGTTACTTCAATCCTCCGAAAGGCTCAACCATGTCCTCCAAACTCAGCTACTTCAGTTAGCACCACGAGCGATTCCCATTGCCAGCACATCAGCCCCAAGGGCAATCGCTGCCACATGTTGATCGACCAGAGCCACCGTCCAGCGAACGGAGCCGCGCGCCCGACACTCTGCGCCTACCACGCCGACCGTCTCAGAGCGGCTGTCCCATCGTGGAGCCCGAGGTCCTCGCCGCCGAACTTCTCGGCGAGATCGATGACTTCTCCACCGCCGGTTCCGTGAATTTCTTCCTCGGCAATCTCGCCAAGCAGCTCGCCCGCAAACGCATCGCCCGTCGCGACGCCATTGCCTTGGCCTACATTTCCCAGTTACTCCTCAACAGCCTCCCTGCTCTGGAGAGACACTTGGACGCCGAGCAAGAAGCCGAGAAGGATGCGGAGATTGCTCGCATCAACGCAAGCGTTCGCCAACAAAACCGTGAACTTGCGGCACGGCGCAATCAACAAGCAACCAACGGCGCGCAGGTTGCTCCTCTTGACCCCGTAGTGGCGGGTCTTTAGACCCGTCCTTTTAGAACGGCGCGCTAGACAAGGCCAACGCGCCACGCCCGTCGCGAAACGTCAACCGAGTGCCGCATTGCGCCGCCGGATTCCGTAGGGTAAAGTGAGCGCCAGACCATGAATTACGGCACCCTTCCCTCACGCCTCCTGAATGCCATCGATAATCTTCCGAACCCGCGCGCGCAGTTGGTTCGCCGTGACGGCCGCTGGGAGGCCATCTCCTCGCAGGAATTTCTTCGCCGCGTCGCTGGCCTGTCTACCGCCCTTGTTGAACTCGGCGTGAAGCCCGGCGACCGCGTCGGTCTCTTTTGCGCCAACCGTCCCGAATGGCATACCGCCGATTTCGCCATCAACGGTTCAGGCGCCGTCACCGTGCCGGTCTATTTCAATGAATCGCCTGACCGCATGACCTACATCCTGAAGCACTGCGGTGCCAGGGTCGTCGTCGCAGTTGGCGCGCCCCAGTTGCAGAAGCTGCTCGCCGCCCGCGCCAGCCTTCCCGAGCTGGAGCAAATTATCGTCGCGGACGGTGGTGCCGACGTTCCCAGCGAATGTCTCCGCTACGAAACACTTATTGCCGGCGCGAGCGCGGCGGACATCTCCTCTTTCCGAATGCGTGCTTCGCAAGTTTTGCCCGGCCAGCTCGCTTCTCTCATCTACACCTCCGGCACTACCGGCGAGCCCAAGGGCGTCATGCTCACGCACACCAACTTTTGTTCCAACGTCACCGACGTCGGCCACGACTTCCAGCTGGATCCCGCCGAAGACGTCGCGCTCTCTTTCCTTCCTCTCGCCCATGTCTATGGCCGTACCCTGGATTACATCTATATCTTCCAAGGTGCCGCTCTAGCTTACGTCGAGTCCATCGACGCCGTCGCCCAGGCTCTCCTCGAGGTCCGTCCCACGATTACGGCCGCGGTGCCCCGGTTTTTTGAGAAAATCTACGCGCGCCTCGTCGAGCAAGGCTCGAAAAACACCGGCGTGAAAAGAATGCTTTTTGATTGGGCCATGAACGTCGCCCAGCGCGCCACTCCCTGGCGCGCGACCGGAGCCCCTGCGAGCCTCGCGCTGAAAGCGCAGTGGAAACTCGCCGATGCCCTGGTCTACAAGAAAATTCGTCTCCGTATGGGCGGCCATCTGCGCATCGTTTCTTCCGGCGGCGCGCCTCTTTCCAAATCGCTCGCGGAATTCTTCTGGACCGTGGGTATCCAGATCTATCAGGGTTACGGTTTGACCGAAACTTCTCCAATCGTCTCCAGCAACTACCCCGTGAATCGCATGGGCAGTTCCGGCAAACCGATTGCCAACGTCCAGGTCCGCGCCGCCGAGGATGGAGAAATCCTCGTGAAGGGACCCTGCGTTATGCAGGGCTACTTTAAAAATCCCGAAGCCACCCGTGAAGTGCTCAGCGAAGACGGCTGGTTCAGCACCGGCGACATCGGCTATCTCGACAAGGACAACTATCTCTTCATCACCGACCGCAAAAAAGACCTGCTGAAAACCGCGGCGGGTAAATTCGTCGCCCCGCAGCCCATCGAAAACGCGCTGAAGACCAGTCCCTACATCGTGAATGCGATGGTCATCGGGGATCGGCGCAAATTCATCAGCGCACTCATCGTCCCCAATGCGACCACCGTTGCCGCAAAAGCCGCCGACCAGGGAATCAAGTTTTCATCGAACGCCGAACTGGCCGCCCACCCCTGGGTGCACGCGTTAATCGACTCCGAGGTCAAACGTCTTACCGTCCATCTCGCGCAGTACGAAACCATCAAACGCTTTGCTCTCCTCCCGGAAGATTTCACTTTTGACAACGGCAGCCTCACCTTCACCCTCAAACTCAAGCGCCGCGTTGTCGAGCAGCAGTACGCCGCCGTCATCGAATCCCTTTACGCCGATATCGCCGAACCCCGCCCCATTCTTCAGGACTAGTTCATGGCCTCCGCGTCGAATTTCTTCTCTTCCTCTTGGCATTCTCTGTGTTCTCTGCGTTCTCCGTGACCCTGTGTTAAATCCTTTTTTCCCGATTTGTCCCTGCACCCGCTGCTGGCTGTTCTTTCGTACAGGTACATGAGGCGAAACAATTCCAGCTCGCCCCGTGGCCACGGCCATCTGCTCCTCGTACACTGGAATCGAACCAAATAACGCCCACCTCAATTCTCAGCTACAGCTCTCGGGGTGCATTTGATGGCTGGATGAAGCATCCGGCACATCGCGCGACAAGCGCGGCAAAAATCGGAGGGGAACAGTGATCTTCGGCGAAATCTTAGATAAGAAAAATCTCGATTCAAGCGGCAGCCGGCTGCTCGGCTTGGCTCTTTTCGGCGTCCTCTTCATTGTGGCTCTTTGTCCAGTGTCCTTCGGACAATCCCCAAACCCTGCGGCAAGTGGGCCGGCAAAGAATAACTCAGGAGGCTTCACTCCTGGAATGACGCTGGGAGCCAGGTTCGAAGGAAGCAATAGCAGCGATGGGTTTGTCTACGATCTTGGGTCCGCCGTCGGCTACAACTTTTCTCGGCACTTTGGCGTGGATGCGGGCGTGCCGTTTTATTTTGTGAGCACGGCTTCTTCCATCAAGAAAAACAATGCCGGTGCAGTCTCCGGCATCGGCGTTGGTGCTCTCTTCACGGACTTCCGGTTGAATTTCCCTAACCCGTCGCTGAATTTCAGTTCGGCCCTGCATGTTACTGCTCCCACGGGCGACAGGAAGAAGGGCCTCAGCACCGGCCATGCAACTTGGAATGTGGCGAACCATTTCGATCACGCCTTCGGAGATTTCTCTCCGTTCCTCGACTTCGGCGTCGGCAATAGCGTCATGGATACAAAATTTTTCCATCGCCCATTCATCACTTTCGGTTATAACGCCCAATTCACCGGCGGCATTGAATACGACCCGGGCAAGTTCAGTTTCTCGGCTTCGCTCTACGACGTCGCACCATGGGGAAATCAAACGGTGATCAGCCGGGTCTTCCGCTGTGGCGCATCCGCCAAATGCAATGCTGGCGGCGCGACCAGGAACCGCAAGAGTTTCACCACCGCCAGCGTTTCGGCGGGCGCCGCGGACCTGGTCCGCGATAATGGTTTCAATGGGGGCATAGATTACAGACCGGCTGGTTACTTGGATCTCGAGTTCGACTTCAGCCGCAGCGTCCCTCTGCAACTTAACAGCTATTCGTTCGGCGTCGGCGTGGACTTAAGCCGGCTTCTGCGGCCGCGCGCCCGCTAATCCCTCCACCGCAGTTTCAGTATCTGTAGTCGGGATATGGAGTCTCTGCCGGCGCTCTTACGCACAAACGCAAGCGCCGGCATTATCACCCTAGCCGCCACGTTCTGTGGCTCACGCTTTTAACCCACTGTGTTATCTCGGGCGTAGAATCTCACTCGGTCAGAAAATCAGGGCAATGCGCGCTGAAATCTGCACGCATCACTTTCGGCGGAAAATCATCTAACGGAGTGTTGATGCGCAGAGCGCGCAAAGGAGGAGATCTATCATGAGCAGAGCAGGAACTTCAGCCGTTCGCATGTATAAGAGCAGCGTGGGCGTACCGGACGAGAATCGTCAAGCCATCGTCGCGCTTCTGAATGCGCGGCTGGCGGACAGCGTCGATCTTCGCAGTCAAGTGAAGTGGGCGCACTGGAACGTCAAGGGCATGCACTTCATCCAGCTTCACGAACTCTTCGACTCTGTGGCGGCGCATCTCGAAGACCAGACCGACACGATCGCAGAACGCCTTGTGGCCCTCGGGGGCGTCGCCAATGGCACAAGCCGCGAAGCCGCCGCGAAGAGCGGATTGAAAGAAGCCGACTTAACTGCCGCGGACGGAGCCTCGCAACTAAAGTGGCTGGTCCACAATGTCGCGCACCACGCCGACGCTCTGCGCACTGCCGTCAAGGAAGCCGGCGATCTCGGCGATGACATCACTGTCGATGTCTTTACCACGCTCACGCGCGAGCTCGACAAGGACCTCTGGTTCCTGGAGGCGCACCTCCAGGCGTAATCGGTTCAGGATGGTTGAAATTTCGGTGGCGGTATGCCTAGGCTGGTATACCGCCACGCTCCTCGCGTCATGGACTTTGTCTCCAGCCTGCACAGGACTAGAATGACTCCGGAGACTCCTATGGCAGACGAACTGGTCATCGCCGGACGCGCTTTCAAATCCCGCCTTATCGTTGGAACAGGGAAGTACCGCAGCTTCCAGGAAATGGCGCGGGCGCACGCCGCTTCCGGCGCGGACATGGTTACTGTCGCAGTCCGTCGCGTGAACCTCACCGACAAATCGAAGGAATCACTGCTGGACTACATCGACCGCGAAAAAATCTTTATCCTGCCGAACACTGCGGCTTGCTACACCGCCGACGAAGCCATTCGAACCGCGCGCCTGGCCCGCGAAGTCGGTCTTTCGAACTGGGTCAAGCTTGAAGTCATCGGCGACCAACAAACTCTTTTTCCCGACACCGAGCAGCTCATCGAAGCCACTCGCGTCCTCGTTAAGGAAGGCTTCGTCGTTCTCCCTTACACCAACGACGACCTCATCGCCGCCCGCAAGCTCATTGACGCCGGCGCCGCCGCCGTCATGCCTCTTGCCGCGCCCATTGGCTCCGGCCTCGGCGTGCAGAATCCCGCCAACCTCCGCATCCTCCGCGAACGCATCACCGAAGTTCCCATGATCGTGGATGCCGGCGTCGGCACCGCCTCTGACTCCGCCGTTGCCATGGAGCTCGGCGCCGATGGCGTCCTCATGAACACCGCTATCGCTGAAGCGCAGGATGCCGTCCTCATGGCCGAAGCCATGCGCGATGCGGTCATCGCCGGCCGCAAATGCTATCTCGCCGGCCGCATGCCCAAGCGCCTCTACGCCTCCGCCTCCAGCCCTCTCGCCGGCGTCGTCCGTTAATTTGCTGAAGCATGGTCCCGTGTTGCAATCCCGCGGGTATACGTATAGGTAACTGGACCCGGAACCTCTTTCCCTGGCCGAGTGGACTGGGGTTTTTCCCGCTCTCATGACGTAAGGTCTTTTCCTAACTTACCCTTCTGGAACTATTGGTTTAGAATCCTTTTTTTCGCGAAGATTCTGTGCCAATAGTGGAGACAGCCCCCAGGGCCTCAATAAGGAGCCCTGAACGAACACCATGGAGAACTCTAGCCCCGGAGTCAAACTTTCGGCCTTTTGGACACGCGATCTGAGTATCTTGCGATCCCAGGTCCCCAAACAAATTCTTGTCGGACTGGCCGTTTGCGCCACCTATATCCTTGCGGGGAAGCTTAGCCTTCGCCTCGCCATAGTGCATCCGAACGCATCTCCCGTGTGGCCGCCAACCGGCATCGCGATTGCCGCTCTGCTCATGCTCGGCTCTCGCTTCTGGCCTGCCGTTTTCGCAGGAGCCTTCGTTGTGAACCTCACAACCGCGGGTTCCGCGCTTACTTCTCTGGGGATCGCGGCAGGAAACACTCTCGAAGCCGTACTGGCATCCTATCTGGTCACTCGCTTCGCGAGCGGCCGACACGCCTTCGAGAGAACTTGGGATATCCTCCGGTTCGCTCTCTATGCGGGGATTCTAAGCACCGCCGTCGCGGCAACCTTTGGCGTCACGAGTCTCACGCTTGCGGGTTTCGCTTCGTGGAATAAATTCAGCCTCATCTGGCGGACCTGGTGGCTTGGGGACGCTGCCGGGGCTTTAATGTTCACTCCCCTGCTTTTGCTGTGGGGAGCGAAGCTGTCCTTGAATTGGACGAAGCGTCAGTTTTTGGAAGCGGGCGTTTTACTCGTCTCGCTGACGATCACCGCGGGGATTGTCTTTGGGGTTTTGCTCCACGCGCGCGTGAGCGGCGATCCTTGGACGTTTCTTTGCACGCCGTTTCTCGTTTGGACTGCCTTTCGCTTCGGCCAACGCGAATCCTCAGCCGCGATTTGCCTGCTTTCGGCGATTGCCGTGGTTGGAACCGTACACGGGAGAGGGCCCTTCGTCCGGGAGACACCGAACGATTCACTTCTTCTCCTGCAATCTTTCCTTGGCGTCATGGCTTTGATGACTCTCATCTTCGGCGCGGAAGCGTCGGAGCGCCGCCTTCAGGAGGAACACGCTCGCGTTCTGGCCGTCAGCGATCCCCTCACCGGCCTCGCCAACTATCGCCTGTTGCTCGATCGCCTCGGTTCGGAAATCAAGCGCTATGGCCGCGACGGCCGCTCTTTTTCGGTTATCTTGCTCGATCTGGACGGACTAAAAAAGATTAACGATGCGCACGGCCACGTCGTGGGTAGTCTCGCTCTCTGCCGCATGGCAGAGGTTCTTCTTTTGAGTTGCCGTGCGATCGATACACCCGCTCGTTATGGCGGCGACGAGTTCGCTCTCGTTCTGCCCGGGACTTCCTCCGAAGATGCCCGCCGGGTTGCTCAGCGCATTTCCCAGCGCCTCAGCGAAGATGTTGAAGTTCCGCGCCTTTCCGTCAGCATCGGCGTCGCCGAGTATCCTCGTGACGGCCTCACCATTGAACACATGCTCAGCGCTGCAGACCAGGCCCTCTACAATGAGAAGCACCGTATCGCGGGCCGTTCCATGGTCACCCAATCCTCTTAGCGAACACCTCCGGCTCACTCACCCGCGCAGCGCGCCGATCGCTCTTAAGCGATGATTTTCTTCACGCCTGGGCCGATTTCCGCGCCTGGGCGTCGTCGTAACTCTCGCCATAAATCGAAGGCACCTTCGCGCCCATGCATCGCAGGTACGAGGAGAGCTGACCGCGATGATGAATGGTGTGGTGCAACCCCATCATCACGAAAGTCACCGCGGGCCGCTGCATCATTCCGCGAAAATCGATGATCTTGATTAGCTGCTCGCCGGAAATTGTCGTCAGCGCTTCGTAATTCTTCGCGAAGCGCTGCTCATACCAGGCGGCAATTTCCGCCGGTGTCTTTACATTGTCCGGAATCATCGCCGGGCTGGTGTCAAACACACCGTTGATCACCGTTTCCACAAACCGGTTGTCCGCAGCCGCAATGTGCCGCACCAGCTCGATCGCGCTTCTTGCAGCGGGCTCCGGGCGGTACTCACCCTTGTCCGCGGGAACCGCTTCGAGAATTTTCTTCGTCGTGCGGCTTTCATTCTTCAACGGTCCCAGGTACACGTTCTGAAGCAGGAACACTGCTTGATCCGCCTTCATGGTTTCCGCCATTGCTCTCCTCCTGAGTGTATTTCGCGTTCTTTGTGGGCACGAGGCGCGCACTGGGCCTACCCCGGGCTTCATTGCTTGATTCGATGCACGAATCCGTCTTTCGTTTCATGGGAAAAGGCGGCCATCTTAGACCGTGCGGAAGAGGAAATGCCAGGTGATATCGACGGCGGCGTGGACCACGGCGGAGGCGAAAATCGAGCCGGTCTTGCGCCACGTCCAGCCGTAGAAAAAGCCGGCGATGGAGGCCAGAACCACGTAGCGCCAGTTGGGAAAGCCCATGTTGGTGATGTGCGAGAAGCCGAAGAGAATGGAAGCGGTCCACCAGCCGGCAGGATCGCTCTTGGATGCTCGCGCAAGCATGTTTTGCAGCAAGCCGCGGAAGAGAAACTCTTCTGGCCACGCCGTGAAAAACAAAATGCCAAGCGACAGAAACGGGAGCGATTTCCACTGCGACCACTGCGGCGCAAACTCGATGAAGTGCATGGCCCGGCCCAGCGGAATGGCAATGCAGCCGAAAACGATGAAACTCGCCGCGATGAAGAAGCCCCAACGGCGGCCCCAGCCGATCGAATAGCCGACGCCGTTGACGCGACGGAGAAGCAAGAAACACGCAAGCGCAACGTTTACGCAGAGAAGCACGGTAAAAACGTAGGCGAGGCGCCCGCCCGGGTACGGCCACAGCCAGTGCGACAGCGACCATCCCCAGGGATTCGGCAGGGGCTTCACCGCTACCCATACGCCTGCGAGAATGAGGAAGTCCTGCCAGGAACCCGGCGGCTGGCGCTCGGCGGAGGCAGCCAGCGCCAGCGGAATGAAAACGAGACCGGCGACGGCGGCGGCACGCGTGAACGCGAAAGTATTTGTCCCCAAGCCGTAAATCAGGTAGACAAGGAACACTGCTGCGCCGAGCAAGTAGCCGCTGCCGGCCCCGAAGCGCGAGGCGAGGCTATCCTCCACGCCGCGCGCGGCGAAAAGCAGCATCACCAGAAAGAAAAAAGAGAAAGCTGTGAGCGGGGCAGCAAACGCGCGGCCACCGTAGCCCAGCGAGGCGGAGTACAACGCTCCGGTAAGAGTCAGCACGGCCCAGAGACCGAGCATCGGGAGCGGGCCGAGTTGGCGCGTTGCGGGCAAGCGAGAATTGTAACTTAGAGAGATGGCAGACCAAATTCAACCTACGGCAAGGCGCTTGGCATACATCGACTGGATGCGCGGACTTGCGTGCGTGCTGATGTTTCAGACGCATTGCTACGACTCGTGGATGAGCCCGGAGGCGAAGAAGTCGTCGTCATTGACGGGGTGGTCGAAGCTGGGCGGGACGCTGCCCGCGCCGCTCTTCATTTTTTTGGCTGGCGTGTCGTTCGCGCTGGTGACGGAAAAGTTGCGCGAGAAGGAAATCGAGCGCAACGCCATCGCGAAGCAAACGATTTTGCGCGGCGCGGAAGTTTTTGGCATGGGATTGCTTTTTCGCGTGCAGGAATTTGCGCTGGGCTATCCGTGGTCGCCGTGGACGGATCTGCTGCGCGTCGACGTTCTAAATATCCTCGGGCTTTCCATGATGCTCATGGGTGTGTTGTGCTGGGCCACCGCAGATGGCGACGTCGCGACGGCGAGAATTCGCACTCTGGCGGCGGGGATTCTTGCGGCGGCGGCTGTGGCCATGGCAACGCCACCGCTTTGGACGACGCATCGGCCGAAATTCTTGCCGTGGCCCATCGAATCCTACTTCAACGGTGTGCACATCTTCGATCAGCCGCAGCCGTGGCTCTTTCCGTTGTTTCCCTGGTCGGCGTTCGCCTTCGCGGGTCTGGCGGTGGGATTCTTTCTGTTTTCGGACTTTGCCAAGCGCAAGGAAGCTCTTGCCTTCGCGGCGCTCGGCGGCGCGGGAATCCTTGCCTGCGCGCTTTCTGTTTTTTTCGATTCCTCGTCCATCCATCTTTACGCCGTCTACGACTACTGGCACAGCAATCCGGATTTTGTCTTGATGCGCTGCGGCATTCTTCTCATAATTCTGTTTCTTGTCTACGCGTGGTGCCGGTGGGGCTTCGCGCAGAAAGGTTTTAGCCCCATCATCCAGCTCGGGAAGACTTCACTGCTGGTGTACTGGGTGCATATCGAATTTGTTTATGGAAGATTTTCCATCCTGCCAAAGGGCCAGTGCAGCGCGCTGAAGGCCACGGCGGGGCTGATTACGATTTTCCTGGCGATGGTGATGCTGTCTTTGTTGCGGACAAATTGGAAAAAGTGGAGGGTCAGGGCTTCGCAGTAGAGTATTGCGGCAACTGCTGCGAACGAGGGATCTTGATGATGACCTCGCCGGGCCTCGCAAGGCCAAGCTCGTCACGCGCGATTTTTTCGATTTTGTGCGGGTCGGTCTTCAGTTCGCGCACTTCCTGTTCGAGCTGTAAATTCTCCTTGTTCAACTGATCCAGACCGGCGTTTACTTTTTTGATTTCCTGCTGCGTGCGGCGCATGGCCAAATAACCGTGCGTGCCGAAAATGTCGTGCACCACGAGGATCAGCACCAGCAGGCCGAGGAGCGCGGGCCCGTAATGGCGCAGGAGCGTCTGGTATTTTTCGTTCGCGCGCATCTTGTTCAGTTTTGCAGTACCCATTGTGATGCTTCGCGCGTCAACTTCGCGGAAGCGGCGGCGCTTTCGGCTTCGACGTACAGGCGAAGCAGCGGCTCCGTGCCGGAAAGGCGCAGGAGCATCCAAGAACCATCGTCCAAGACAAATTTTGCACCATCGGTGCGGTCGATAGATATGACTTTTCGGCCGACGAGTGTCGAAGCGTCCACGGCCACCCGCTTGACGGCGTTTGCCTTTTGTTCGTCGGAGAGATGAAGATTCTCGCGGACGGGCCAGAATTCGCGGCCGAGTTTCTTGTACATCGCGCGAATTTGATCGCCGATGGAAGCGCCGCGCGCGGCGATCATTTCCGCCACCAGCAGGCATGCCAGAATGCCGTCTTTTTCCGGGATGTGGCCGCGAATGGTGAGCCCTGCGCTTTCTTCGCCGCCCAGCGCGATTTTGTCTTCGCGGATGAGCTGGCCGATGTATTTGAAGCCCACGGGCGTCTGATGGACCGTTTGGCCGTGCATCTTGGCAACCGCGTCAATCATTTGCGTCGTCGCGACGCTGCGCGCCGCAGGCATTTTCCATTTGCGGGTTTCGACCAGGTAGTCGTACACGAGCGCCAAGATCAGGTTGGGCTGAATCCACGTGCCGTTGCGATCGATGATGCCGAAGCGATCGGCGTCGCCATCGGTGGCCAGCCCCACGGTAGCGCGGGAGTCGACTACGGCCTTGCGCAGCGGCGCCAGATTCTCTTCAGAGACGTCGGGCCCGGTCCCGTCGAAGAGGCAATCGCGTTCCGCGCGCATGCTTTGCACCGTGACGCCGTGATCGGTGAGTGTGCGGTCGAGATAGCCGGCGCCGCAGCCATGGAGCGCGTCGACGACCAAAGACGGCTTTGCCTTGCGCAGGGTCTCGAAATCAACGAGCTCTTCGATGCGCTTCAAATAGTTTTCGCGCAGATTGACTTTTTCGCCGCGGGCAGACTTCGACGCACCGTGTGGAGGGGCAGGAACACCACCTTTCGCGGCGCGCTGGGCGGCCCGAGTTTCGATATCCTTGGTGACTTCCGGCAGCGCGGGGCCCGCGTCGGCCGAGGAGAATTTCAGGCCGTGATATTGCGCGGGATTGTGGCTGGCGGTGAAGTTGACGGCGCCGTCGAGCTTGCGACGGATGATTTCGAAAGCGATCGCGGGCGTGGGCGTGAAGGTCTCACACAGCAGCGTTCGAACGCCATGTTGCTGCAGGATGTCCACCGCGAGCTGGGAGAATTCTTCGGAGTAAAAGCGCGTATCGTAGCCCACCAGAATCGTGGGCGCCTTCGCCTTGGCTTTCGCGTGTTCCGCGATGGCGGTGACCGCCAGGCGCACATTGGCGAACGTGAAATCGTCGGCGATGAGGCCGCGCCATCCGGAGGTGCCAAACTTAATCGGAGAGTTGCTCATGGAGCGCTATTCTAGTCTGAGTTGAGAAAAGACAAAAGCAATTCGCGCTTGTTGCTGAGCTCCAAGGAGAGAACGAATGAAAACCGGTGGGCAGCATCGAGTAGTGCTAGTGACCTGCGGCTCGTTGCTGGAAGCCCGGCGAATCGCCCGCAGCGCGGTCACCAAGGGCTTCGCGGCCTGCGTGAATATCACCCTTAGCCCTGTCGAGTCCATTTACGCATGGAAGGGAAAGGTCGAAAAGGCGCGCGAGTACTTGCTCATCATCAAGACCGCCGCCACACGTCTCGCCGAACTGGAAAGGGAAGTGAAGCGGCTTCACAGCTACGACGTGCCGGAGTTCATGGCGCTAAAAGTTACTGAGGGTTCAGCCAGCTATCTTGGATGGTTGAGCAGCGGCGTTGCGAAGTCGCGCAGATAATCTGTGCGTCGAGCAGTTCAGAATCGTATGCCAAGCTTCTTTAGTTGTCGAGAAATCCACAGTCGTGCCATTCACGTTTTCTGCGCGGGTGATGCTACGGCTGCCGTCTGATGACAAGTGCGACTCCACCCTTGTCCGAAGTATCCAGGTAGAAATACTCACCCTGCTGCGTGAGTCGGACCAGATAGATGTCACCGTTTTCGGCTTGCAGAAACAGTTGCACTTTCAATTCATTCAATCTTTGCACGGACACCAGCTTACCCCATTCCGCTGGGATGTAGGAGGCGCGATGCGATAGATTTGCCTCCAGCTCCAGATTCTGCATTCGTGCTACGGTCGATGGGCGAACACCAGGCACCTGCTGCGTTGATACAGGCGTCGGCCAGACAGCAATTGTGACGAATCCCAGAACCGGCAACCACGAAGGCGCTTTGTTACGAATCATTTCTTTTCACCTCGCTCGAATCGGGTCTAAATGCGTTTCTCGTGCCACACGGCATGCCACTTCTGAAGCATCCTGGTGACATCCATCCTAGAACAGATGCACGTCTGACCGTTCCCGGATGTATGTTCTTCGCGTGGGCACAGGCGCTCAAACCAATGATCGTCGCGCAGCGGTGATTGCGATCGGTACGATAAGCCGTCTAATTACCTCACGTCTCGATGGCTTTTAGTTGCTTTTTCAGACGATACGCCAGGCGTCCGCTTAACCCGAGAACTTGTGGAATTCTCAAACGTAAAGCAACGCTTGGTCGAGGTCGGCGATGATGTCTTCCACGTCTTCGATGCCGACGGAGAGGCGCACCAGGCCCTCGGTGATGCCCACGCGGTCCTGAACTTCCTTGGGCATGGAAGCGTGAGTCATCATCGCGGGAAGTGAAATCAGAGTCTCCACGCCACCGAGACTTTCGGCGAGCGAGCAGAGTTTGACGTGATTGAGGAAGCGCCGCGCGGCTTCCAGCGAACCCACGTCGAAGGAGAGCATGGCGCCCGGGCCCTTCTGTTGGCGGCGGGCCACTTCGTGTTGCGGATGAGACGGCAGGCCGGGGTAGTAGACCTTCTTAATTTTGGGATGCGCGTCGAGATGGCGCGCCACGGCGATGCCGTTGGCGTTGTGCTGTAGCATGCGAACGGCCAGAGTCTTGATGCCGCGCGAAACGAGGAAGCAATCCATGGGAGAGAGGCCCGTGCCGGCGGAGCGCTGAATGAAATAGATCTTTTCCGCGTCTTCGGGACGCGTGAGCACCACTGCTCCGCCCGTGGAATCGCTGTGGCCGTTCAAGTATTTCGTCATGGAATGAACCACGATGTGCGCGCCCAGTTCGATGGGGCGCTGCAAATAGGGACTCAAAAATGTGTTATCGACCACCACCGAGAGATTGCGCTCGCCGGCTAGCTTGGAAACCGCCGCGATATCGGTAACGCTGAGCGTGGGGTTGGCCGGAGTTTCGATGTACAGCATCTTCGTATTTGGACGAAACGCCCTGCGCACGAAATCCGGCACGGACGTGTCCACGAAGCTGAATTCCAGGCCGAAGTGCACAAGGAGTTGCGTGGAGAGCCGGAATACGCCGCCGTAAACGGCTTCGGAGAGGACCGCGTGATCGCCCGGGCGCAAGAGCCGGAAGACCGCGTCGATTCCCGCCATGCCGGAAGAGAAAACGTAGGCGCTGTGGCCGCCTTCCAGCTTGGCGACCGTGCGTTCGAGCGCTTTGCGGTTCGGGTGATTGGTTCGCGCGTAATCGTAGCCTTTGTTTTTGCCCAGCTCTTCGTTGATGTACGTCGAGGTTTGATAGATGGGCGCTACGATGGCCCCGGTGGCGGGATCGGGTTCCTGGCCCACATGAATGGCGTTGGTGGCAAAACCCATAGTCCTCTCCTTGCGATTCCTGTCCTGAATGTGAAGCAGTCAGCTCGAGATCTGGCGCCGACCGTTCGGGGTGAATTCTTTCTTGAAGCGTCCCCATCTTACCTGCCGGGCAGTTTCTTGAGAACTTACAGGAGCCATATTGATGAGTCAAATGGCCGTCGCCCAGGGTTTCCACAGCAGAGCAGCGCCGGGGCAGCACCTCCGGTGCAAGTGGCATCGAATCTGAGTACGGCGAGAATGCCGTGAGACTTGACCCAGCCCGCCGTTCCGTAGACCATGGAGTTCAGTGATTTATGAAATTCTCGACAAAGTTTTTTGCATGCCTTTGCATCGCGGCCTGTGCGGTGATTGCCCAAGGGGTGGCCGCCCAGGATTCACCGGCATCGGCGCCCAAACCGAAGACTCCACCTCCCGCGAGCGAAGTGCAGACGCGGATCACCATTGAAGTAACCGGCGGTGAGAAGAGCGTTCCCGTTGAGAACGCCAGCGTGTACGTGAAATTCATCGAAGAACACTCGCTGAAGAAGGACAAGAAGCTGGAAATGAATGTAAAGACCAGCCGCGATGGCATCGCACATGTTCCGAACGCACCAATGGGGAGAGTTTTGGTTCAAGTTGTCGCCGAAGGTTGGAAGACGTATGGTCGCTGGCTCGACATCACCGATCCGAAGCAAACGATCAAGGTGCATCTCGAGAGGCCGCCGAAGTGGTACTGAACGAAAATTTGTAATCGATCGTTGAGAATCAACAAGTTAGGAAAAACAAGAGAAAACAGTTGTCCACGATTCATCGCTTAAAATTTTCCAACGAATTATTTTTCTGATGGTATAAGAGTTTTCGCCGGACAGGTGTGCGTGTGAAAAAGCAATGTTGCACACAAATGGTGCAAAGAGGAGAAGAGTGTTGAAGGGTGAGAAGTTAGCGGTGCGCGGACCGGGGATTTCCACATGCTTATCAACATTTGTGTTGAAATCTTAACTTAGAAGAAATATTTTTCCCGAACTTCGGCACGCGTCTTGCCCTGCGGGTCAAAAAGGTACTTTTGACCGCTGCGAAATTAGGATGATAGAGTACAAATCTGGCTGCACTCGATGACGGAAACCTACGACGGACCATTTTCCCTCCTGCAAATGTTTTGGGGCAGCATCACTGCCCGGCCGCTGCGCAGTTTTCTGAGTGTGATTGCCATTGCCATCCAGGTGATTCTCGTTTTGATGATTGTAGGTCTCACGGCTGGCGTCATTTCCGAATGGGGAAAGCGGGTCGAGGGAGTCGGCGCGGATATTCTCGTTCAGCCGCCAAACTCCTCGATTTTTTTCGCATTTGTAAGTGTTGGGATGCAAGAGTCGCTCGGTGGCCAAATTGCGGCGTTGAGCGGCGTGGACGAGGTGGCCCCAACGGTCATCCTCACGGAACCAAAGAGCTTAGTGATGGTGTATGGGATCGATTACAAGAGCTTCAACGGGCTGAGCAAGGGTTTCCTGTTCCGCGACGGAAGGCCTTTCGAAGGGCCGGATGAGGTGATCGCTGATGACATCATTGCGCAAACGCGCCACCTGAAGGTGGGGAGCCAGATCACGCTGTTAAATCATACGTTTAGAGTCTGTGGGATCGTGGCGCATGGGAAAGGGGCGCGATACTTCATTCCCATTCGCGCTGCGCAGGAGATTGCTGGGGCGGAGAAGCGCGTTTCGATGTTCTATGTGAGAAGCAAAGGAGATACGGAAGCCACTCGCGCGCAGATTCTCAAGTTTATGCCGGAGTACAGTGTCCGCTCCTTGTCGGAATATGTAACCCTGATGAATTCGTCCAACTTGCCGCAGCTGCGTCCCTTCACGCGCACGATGGTGGCGCTCGGAATTGTGGTGAGCTTCCTCGTAGTCCTGTTGAATATGCACACCATGGTGATGGAGCGCACGCGCGAGATCGGTATTCTGAAAGCGCTGGGCTTTTCTCGATTCGACGTCGTTCGAATGTTGCTGGGTGAGACCCTCATGCTTACGTTGATGGGTACCGGTTTGGGAATTGCGCTTACTTTCCTGACGCAGGCGATTTTGAAGCAGACGAATCCAGGATTGACGATTCTGATCTCCCCGGCTTGGATTTTTTCAGCGACCGCGCTCGCATTCGTGGGAGCCGCAATGGGAGCGGTCTACCCCGCGCTCCGCGCCGCCAGCTACGACCCGGTCGTTGCTCTCGCATACGAATAGGCCGCGCCGTTCAAGCCGCTGCGGGCTTATCTTTTTGGTTGCTTCCCTTGAAAACTCGCCTGACAAAGGGTTGCTCTGCGGGTAGGAAATTGATAATTTCTAATCTATCCCGGTTGCGCCCCGGCGAGTGACTCCGCCGCGTCGGCCACCGGTCGAAAGGTTGACCTCTCAGGAATTTGCGATCGGTTGCATGGGAAAATGAAATTCCGGGCGGAGCCCGAGCGGGCCCGCCCGTTATCTTTTTTTGGTGAAATGAATAGACCTCATGGGAGAAAGATAGATGGCCCCCTCCCCGGACAAACACTATCAAGCCCGGATACTTGAGCGGCGGGACCTTTCGCCCGATTTATGGATCGTTCGAATCGACCCCGGCGGGCCGTTCGAATTCCGCGCCGGACAGTACGCCACCCTGGGAGTCGAGCGCGATGGAAAGCGGATCGAAAGGGCATACTCCATCGTTTCATCACCTTATGAAGAGTCGCTTGAGATTTTCGTCGAGTTGGTCCCGCAAGGGGACCTGACTCCTGATCTGTTCAAACTAAACAAAGGCGACACGCTGCTGTGCAGAAAAATCGCCAAGGGACGGTTCACGCTGGATTTGCGCAGCGGGAGGACGCGCCACTTGCTGGTTTCCACGGTGACGGGAATCGCCCCGTTTGTCAGTTACGTTCGAACGCTCTATCGAGATTGGAAAAAAGGAGATTCCCCCTTGCCCGGGGACCACAAGCTGTACTGCTTGCAGGGCGCGAGCCGTTCGTGGGAGTTTGGCTACCGGGAGGAGTTGGAGCGGTACGCGGGGGAGGTGCCCTGGCTCAAGTATGTGGCCACGGTGAGCCGGCCGTGGGAGGACTCCGATTGGAAGGGGGAGACGGGGCGGGTGGACGACCTACTCCGGAAGTACGCGCACGAGTGGGGGTTGCGGGCGGAGGAGACGACGGGTTATTTGTGTGGGCATCCAACGATGGTTGAGAATGGTCGCGGCATCCTGAATAGAGCCGGTTGGAAGAAGGATGCGGTGTTTGAGGAGATTTATTTTCAGCAGGCAAAGGGCGGCCAGCCGGAGCTGACTGATTCGCAGAACCGGGCTAAACCGCGCCAAGAATAAAAAGAACTCCTGCGTCACAAGGTTTCTCGAGCAATCCGCTAAAGGCCCTCCCGAGATTAATTCTAGGCCCCCGGGGCGTATTCCTCGAGATGGCTGGTGACATCTTCGATCGCGGACAACGGGCAGAGGACGTGAACTTTCTCGTGCGGCGCGTCAACGTCAATCTGCAATTTCCCTCCGTGCGTGCGCATCCGAACGTGCTGATCAGGATCGACAACTTCAACGAAGTCCGCATCCGGATACTTTTTGAGTTCTTTGACGATGGCATGAAGCATGGGCAGAGCTTCGCTCGCCTGCTCGGAGGCATGGCGGATTTGTTTGCCAGGAACGAAATGCATGGCCATGGGCACCGCGGCGGCCGGAAGCCACATATGAACGTGAGAGCCGCCAGCGCGATATTCGTCGACGTCGACGCGGATGACGCCTTCATGGAACGTATAGGCGCCCGCGAGGACAAGTGTGCTGCCGAGCCCGAGAGCTGCTTTCGCTAGTAGCATCATGTGTGCCTCCTGCCCGGGAAAGGTGGCGGCATCAGGCCGCGGCTACTAAATTAGAAAAGATGGCGGCATAAAGCCGCCGCTACAAAACGCCGTCAGTCTGTGACGTTTTTGGAATCGAGCCAGACACGGACGGTGTTTTCATGATCCTTCACCGAGACGAGCTCGGTATCGCCCTGCGCGGAGAGGGCGTGAAGCGCTGCGACGAGGTCCAATTCATCCTTGCCGGCGGAAAAGAGGGCATCGATGACCTTCATGGGGACCTTGACTTCGACCTGGGACTTCTTCGAATTCTGCTTGTCGAGGACATGAACGATCAGGTAGTTGCTCTGCTTGGCGACGCGAACGTCGCAATCATTGCTCTGTACGGTGACGAACTCGCCGTCTTTGGTCGTGCGGATGGCCTCGACGAGGGCGCGGAGGTCGATGTCGTTGACATGGGCGTCGTCGATCTTGACCTTGCCGTTATGGAGGCGTTCCTTGTTGATAGTGGGGAGGACCTTTTCCGCCAATTCGAGGGGGACGTTGACGCGGACGGTCTCACCCTTGGCGTCGGAGCTGATGACTCGGACGTGCAGCCAGCGGTCCTTGGATTCGGACGCGGTTGATTGGTTGGAGCTTGCCTGGCCGGCAGTTGATTGCGCCAAGGCGCCCAGCGGCGAAAGGAGAAGGGCGGCAGCGGCAATGAGAGCGGTCTTGGCGAAGAAACCCCTGTTACGGTCGGACATGACTGGATGCCTCCTGGCCGGCGCAGGGCCGGTGCATGGAGTTAGGTACGAGAGTGTTGAAAGGAAAGTTTCGTGAAAAGAAAGGGGATGGATCTGGACGTCGTCTGACCGTCGAAACGTCGGCATGCAGAAACGTCTGAACGTTGAAACTTCCGGAGGACGGAAGGTACCCCATACCACCCGTGAAAATGGATGGTTATCAAAAGAGAGGAATTGCGAGAAGGGCACCACGCAAGTGGTTAAGAGAAGAGTGGATCGGCAATGTGCTTTTGTGCGTTCCTAGGGGAAAAAGTTGGAGGCGCCCCCCTCCTATGTCTTTGTAAAAATTTGATTCGATGGGGGTTAAGGGTGCGGCATCCGGCTCCTTAAACGTAATAAACCACAAAGACGAAATACGGCAAGACGGAGCGGGGTTAGACATCGCAGAGGTCGGCGGCTTGGCGGAGGGAAGCGAGCGGGTCGCGGGTAGGGACGAATTCGTGGGCGACGTAACCCCGGAAGTTCGTGGCGGCGATGCCGCGCATAACGCCGTCCCATTGGACTTCCTGGGTGCCATCGAGTTCGTGGCGGCCGGGAACGCCGCCGGTGTGGAAGTGGGCGAGCCAATCGATGTTTTTCTGGATGGTGCGGACCAGGTCACCTTCCATGATTTGCATGTGATAGATGTCGTAGAGCACCTTGACGCGAGGCGAGTTGACGGCCTGGACGACCTGCACGCCCCAGGCGGAGTGGTCGCACATGTAGTCTTGGTGGTCGACCTTGCTGTTGAGGAGCTCGATGCAGATGGTGACACCGTGGTCCTCGGCGATTTTCTTGACGCGGTTGAGACCGGCGACGGTGTTTTTGGCGCCCTCTTCGTCGGACATCCCATTGCGGTTGCCGGAGAAAGTGATGACGTTGGGGACGCCGGCCTTGGCGGCGAGCGGAATGTATTTGCGAAAACCTTCCTCAATTTTGGCGTGGTTTTCAACGCGGTTCATGGCGCTGCCAATTTCGCCGCCGCCGGCGTAACCCATGCTGCAGATCAGGCCATAGCGCGCGGGGACTTCGAATTCGTCGGGATTGAGCAGGTCGACGGCCTTCAAACCGATCTCCGCGGCGTAGGCACAGAGCTTGTCGAGCGGAATTTTCTGGTAACACCAGCGGGAAACGGACTGGCGGATATTGCCCTTGCGCTTTATCGGAGCGCTGTCCTGAGACCAGGAGACGGAAGGGAGAGAAGCTATCGTGGCTCCAGAGAGAACACTCTTGAGCACGTTGCGGCGCGATAGTTTGGACATGGTGGCACGCAGAGTTTACCGGAGAAAATGCCGATGAGGGAGTAGAAGTTATTTTTTCGGAGGCTTGGGGATTTGCGGAGGGGGGGCCGCAGCGGTTTCGGGGAGTTCGACGCGCCAGATGTCTTTATCGGATTCGAGGCGCAAGACGCCGACATGATTGGTTTCGGATGTGCCAACCTGGCCGATCCAGACAACACGGAAGCGGGCTTTGCGCCAGCGGCGGCGGACTTCGATGGTCTGGCCGGGAGAAGTCAAGAAACCGACGCCGTCGAGACGAGCGCCATCCTGGCTGAGATCGACGGTGTAGGCACTCTGGGCAAAAGGATGGCCGTTGGGGTCCGTGCCTTTGACGATGACGCGGAAAGTTTTGGGGACGCGAGCCTTCTTGCGGCTTTTTTTCCAAAAGTCGGAGATGGGCTTCTTGAAGGCCAAACCGACGCGAGTTTCGCGGTCGGAATAGGCGTCGAGATAGACGACGCGGACTTCCTGCTCCTGGCTGCTGCTTTTGTGAATGAGAAAAACGGTGTCGCCCACTAGGAGTTTAGTTTTCAGGGTGACGAGTGCGCCGCTGGGATTGACGATGACGGTCTCGGTGTCCTCGTGGAAGGCGCCGCCTTTGCCAGCAAAACCGTAAATCACGACGGGTACGCGCATGGGAATGCGCTCGCCGGAGCGCGGTACTTTCTTTTCGAGGGCGGCGGGGAAGGGCACGGCAAGAGACGGCTGGACTTTTTGTGAGGGCCGAGGATCGTCGAGCGGGGCGACCTCCATTGCCTCTTGGGGAATGCCTTGCTGGGGGCCGTGCTCGCGGCACTTGAATTCCCAAGTTTGCTGAAGGACCTGTTCGAGGGTTTCCTGGCGGTTCGAAAGAGTGACCCAGGAATCTTTGTCCCCGTGGGGGCACCTGAGCCGGATCGCGAAATTCCTAGGCATGAGAGTTACCCACGAAATCTGATGATACATGCTTGCCGCGAGTCCGGCGGGGGACACCGGGTGGCTTTCCCCGAAAGGTAAACGGCGGGGAGGAGTAAGAGGGCTGATCGTTTTGTTCTTGCGGGCTGTAACTTCTGCCAGAATGCGGACTCGTATGGAGCGAACGGGATGAAGGGGCAGAGAAACGGCCCTTGAAAACTCAACTTACAGGAGACATTCGAATGGTTCGCACCATCAAAGCAGGTTTGACATTCACGGCGCTGGCCGGGGCACTTCTGTTCCAGCCATCACTGCACGCGCAAGACAGCATGAAACAAGACGAAATGAAGCACGACAAGATGCAAGACGACAAAGCGATGCACGACGGCAAGGCAAAGACGCTGGAGACGGGCAAGTTCCACGGCAAGGTCCACGCAACTTCGGGCCGCGCGACGGTGTATCAAGAGGCGGATGGGAAGCTGATTCTGCGGCTGACCAATTTCAAGACTTCGAACGGGCCGGATGTGCACGTGATCCTGGTGGCGACGAAGGATGCGATGGATGATGCCAACTTCCTGAAAGACAACACGGAAAAGGTGGAGCTGGGGAGCTGAAGGGAAATGAAGGCGACCAGAATTACGAGATTCCAGCGGGGACGGACCTGACAAAGTTCCGGGCGGTTTCGATCTACTGCGAGCGTTTCAATGCGAACTTCGGGGCGGCGCCGCTGGAGAAGTTTTAGGGATTCGAAAAGGAGAGAGGGAGAATCGGGCAGGTCACACTGTCCGATTTCTTCTTGAAAAAACGATGAATACGAATACAGGTTCATGGCTGTCACGCAACAGGTGGATTCTAATGGTGATCGGGGTTCCGGTTATTGCAGGTACGTGGTGGGCGTTCAGGCCGGAGAAGCTGTTCATCAATCAGAAGGTGAATGAGGCGGCGCCGGCAACGTTGAGCTCGGAGCCGGAAGCGCTGTACACAGGAAAGCTGGAAGGGCAGGTTCACCAGACGAGCGGACGGGCGACCATTTACAAAACCGCCGAAGGAAAAGAGTACTTGCGGCTTTCGGATTTCACGACCTCGAATGGGCCAGACGTGCATGTGCTGCTGCTGCGGCCGGAGGACAAGGCGCTTGAGCAGGAGATTGTGAGGGGCGGCCTTGATAACGTGGAACTCGGAACGTTGAAGGGGAATCAAGGCGATCAGAATTATGATTTGCCGCTGAACGTGGATTTGAATAGGTATCAAGCGGTGGCCATCTACTGCGAAAGGTTCCACGCGATCTTTGGAGTTGCGAGGCTGGAGAAGTTCTAAAAGAAACAGTGCGAGGTAGCAATAAGAAAGCCGCCCTCTGAAGAGGGCGGCTACTGTTTGTTATGCGAACGATGGAGACAAATGAGGCGGGGCTCATCGCGCGGATAGAGGCGGGCGAGAAAGAACTGTTTCACGAGTTGATCCAGCCGTACGAGCGGATGGTGTATCTGACGTTGTTATCGATCGTGAAGAACGAGACGGAGGCCGAGGATGGGGCGCAGGAGACGGTGATCAGCGCGTACCGGCATCTGGCATCATTTCGAGGAGACGCCAAGTTCAGCACCTGGTTGACGACCATTGCGATCAATGAAGGGAGGAAACGGCTGCGGAAGGCTAAGAATGCAGCAGAGGAATCGATTGAAGAAGAAGTGGAGGCGCATGTGGGGGACTACAGTCCGGCGCCGTTGACGGACTGGAGAGAGATTCCGCTGGAAGCACTGGAACGGAAGGAACTGCGAGAAGCGCTACGAGTTGCCGTGGCAGAACTGCCGGACATTTACCGGCAAGTGTTTACTTTGAGAGACCTGGAAGAACTGAACGTCGAGGAAACGGCGCAGGCGCTGGGAATAAATCCTGGCGCCGTGAAAGTGCGGCTGCACCGCGCGCGGATGATGCTGCAAAAGCGCCTGGTTCCATTCTTGAAAACGACGGCTCCGGCACGCAGGGGGTTCTTCGGGAGAGCGCTATGAAACTTGACTGCAAACACGTGTGGGAACACATCTCGGAGTACATCGACGGTTCGGTCGAAGCCAAGCTGCGTGAGGATATCGAGCGGCATCTGGAACACTGCGAAATCTGCTCGGCGATACTGGATTCCACGCGGAATATCCTGATCTTGACGGCGGACGATCGGACGTTTGAGTTGCCGGTGGGGTACAGCAAGAGATTGCATGAGCGTCTAAAGGAAGAAATCGAGAAATCGAAGCAGGAGCCGCGGGTGGGCGAGCCGGAATAGCAAAAGCTCAGCGGCCAGGGAACAGGATTCGGTGAGCGACAAACTCGGCCGCAAGCAAGAAAAGGGTGAGAACGGAAAGAATGAACTGGAGCCACTCGGAGGCAATCTTTTGCTTCGTTACGGCCGTTTGACGCCAGGCTGACGCGGGGCGTCTCCGCAGTCTCCAGACTTGCCAAAGAACAACGAGATTCAGAGCAGAGCCAGCCAACGCGAGAAGCATCATAGGTATGCGAATTGCGGCGATGTGCATGCGGTCGGCCAGTTTCAATGCGCCAGAAGCCGCGGCGAAGGCCCCAACTCCAATTAAAAGTCTAACGCCATTGAGCGCGATAAAGGCGCTGCAGACGCTTTGCAGCACCGCGAAGAGAAGCGCGGACCAGTTGATGAGTTTGGCGTTGACGGCCAACGCATTTGAAGGTGTAACGGCAGGATCGAGCTGAGAGGGATCAGGCAATTCCTTTACCCGTTCCGTTGTCGGCGAACTCATGGGGCCTCGTCAGGACTGCGGAGTCCATTTCAGATAGATCGCGGCTAGGGGCGGTAGAGTTAGGACGAGAGAATGTGGGCGGCCCTGGGCGGGCTGGTCGGCGGCCCGCTGGCCGCCCATGTTGCCGACGTTTGACCCGCCGTAGTGGGCGGCGTCGGTGTTCATGATTTCGCGGTAGAGGCCGGGATTGGGGACACCCAGGCGATAGCCTTCGCGGACTACAGGAGTGGCGTTCATGACAGCGACGATCAGGTGTTCGGGATTCTTGCCGCGGCGGATAAAAGAAAGAACGCTGTTGTCGGCGTCGTTGGCGTCAATCCATTCGAAACCATGCCAGTCGAAATCGACTTGATGAAGAGCGGGTTCAGCGGCGTAAAGATGGTTGAGATCGGCGACGAGATGCTGGATGCCGCGATGGGAATCGTGCTGGAGCAAGTGCCAATCCAGGCTGTGGGCTTCGCTCCATTCGTGGCGCTGGGCGAGCTCCTGACCCATAAAGAGGAGTTTCTTTCCCGGGTGAGCGTACTGATAGCCGTAGAGAAGACGGAGGTTTGCGAATTGCTGCCACAGGTCGCCGGGCATTTTGTGGAGCAGCGAGTTTTTGCCGTGGACGACTTCGTCGTGGGAGAAAGGGAGAAGGAAATTTTCGGTGAAGGCGTAGAGGAGAGAAAAAGTGAGTTTGTTGTGTTCGTATTTGCGGTGGACGGGGTCGTGAGAAAAATATCTTAGCGTGTCGTTCATCCAGCCCATGTTCCATTTGAAGCTGAAACCGAGACCGCCGAGATAAATGGGGCGTGAGACGGCGGGCCAGGAAGTGGATTCCTCGGCGATGGTGAGAACGCCGGGGAATTTGCCGTGTGCCACCTCGTTCATGCGCTTGATGAAATCAATGGCGTGGAGATTTTCGCGGCCGCCGAATTGATTGGGAACCCACTCACTGGGTTTGCGCGAATAGTCGAGATAGAGCATGGAAGCGACGGCGTCCACGCGAAGGCCGTCGATGTGGTATTTGTCGAGCCAGAAGAGGGCGTTGGAGATTAGATAATTTTGAACTTCGTTGCGGCCGTAATTGTAGACGAGCGTGCCCCAGTCGGGATGCGCGCCCTGGCGCGGGTCGGAGTGCTCATAGAGATGCGTGCCGTCGAATTGGGCGAGGCCGTGAGTATCGCGCGGGAAATGCGCAGGCGTCCAATCGAGAATGACGCCGAGGCCGGCGTGGTGACAGCGATCCACAAATTCCATGAATTCCGCGGGAGTACCGTAGCGGCTGGTGGCGGCAAAGTAGCCGAGAGTCTGGTAGCCCCAGGAGCCGTCGAAAGGATGCTCCATGATGGGGAGCAGTTCGATGTGCGTGTAGCCGAGATCCTTGACGTAGGGGATGAGCTGTTCGCCGAACTCGTGGTAATTGAGCCAACGATTGTGGTCTTCAGGGATGCGGCGCCAGGAACCGAGATGGACTTCGTAGACGGAGATTGGCGATTCGAACCAGTTTTTCTGCGCGCGGTAGGTGATCCAGTCGGCGTCGGTCCATTTATGGTGATCGAGACGCGCGACGACGGAGCCGGTATTGGGGCGGAGTTCGGAGCGGAAGGCGTAGGGATCGGCTTTGAGCGGGAGAATGTTGCTGCTCGGGCCGACGATTTCATACTTGTAGATGGCGCCTTCGTCGAGCTCGGGGACGAAGATTTCCCAGAGACCGGAGGAGCCGCGGGCGCGCATGGGATAAACGCGGCCGTCCCAACGATTGAAGTCGCCCACGACGCTGACGCGTTTTGCGCTGGGAGCCCAAACGGCGAAGTGAACGCCGCGGACGCCTTCGAGAGTAATCACGTGGGCGCCGAGCTTTTCGTAAGTGTCGAAGTGGCGGCCCTCGCCCATCAGATACAGATCGAACTCGCTGAGCACAACGGGAAAGGCATAGGGGTCGAAGATTTCGAAGGACTCGCCGGTGTGAGTGCGTCCTTGAATCTTGTAACTGCCCGGGGCGGGCGGAGCGGATTGGTCGGAAGGCCAAGTGGCTTCGAAGAAGCCTTCGAGGCGAAGTTTGACGGCGTCGGTGACTTTCGCGGGGAGAATGGTGGCGCCTTCAACGGCGGGAGGTCGCAAACAGATGGAAGCTGCTGCCGCCCAAGGAAGGAAAAAACGGACAGCCCAGTTGCCATCCGTGGGATGCGGGCCGAGGAGGGCGAAGGGATCGGCATGGCGCGCAGCAAGGAGAGCGTCGATCTGTGCGTCGAGGCGTGGATCGCGGGAAGCAATCGGTGCCGCGAGCTTCATGGACGGACGCTGCTCAGCCAAGTTGATGGTCTCCGAGACGTAGCATGCGCGGGATGGACAGATGAGCTTAGTCCGAAACCTGACCCACGTCCCTTGAATTCTAGGGCGTTGGGGGGACAAATGCCAAGCAATCTGTGATTGGAGTATGTACGCAGTAGTTGTTGGACCAAGAGGCGAGTGCATTCCAGGGAAAGCATTGGGCTTTAAGGAATGAGATTGGCACTGGAGGGATCAAGGTGCTTGCGGGCCTCTATCTCACGGGTTAGAGTGCGGGAGCTCACGCAACTTCTGTGCGGATGCGGAGTTT